>Ga0209711_10000608_pt1 | contig 36308 bp, 32 predicted proteins | sample ArcticOcean_MG_C_7_FD_187441 | JGI IMG/M metagenome (GOLD analysis project Ga0209711, IMG submission 187441) | Marine microbial communities from western Arctic Ocean - ArcticOcean_MG_CB11_88 (SPAdes) (version 2) | ecosystem: Environmental > Aquatic > Marine > Oceanic | place: Arctic Ocean...
AAATATAAATGTGATTTGTAAGTGTCCAGTGTCCAGACCCGGCACCTATTACCTATTACCACCATCAAAAAAGTAGAAAATGGAATTGGATAGTGGTAAACGTGACTTGACCCTGTTTTTGACCCTGTTTTCTCTGTTTTCTATGGAGTAGTATAGCGAACGATTACGATGCCAGAACCTCCACCTCCAGAGTCATAGCTAGCATTTGCACTTCCTCCTCCTCCACTTCCAGTGTTGGCATTGCCATCAGTAGCTGTAGTAGTAGTAGAATCTCCTCCATTACCACCAATTGAGCTTCCTCCCGATCCTAAACCAGTTCCATTACCGCGTCCACCGCCACCTCCGGCAGCATAAGTAGTACTAGTTCCCATAATATCGTTAGCAAAACCAATCCCTCCATCACCGGCATCAGTAGAAGTAGCATCTTGTCCGACTCCACCAGCTCCACCACCGCCGCCAGTTATGTACCCTACACTAGGGGAGCCGCTGCCACCAGAGTTTCCTTTATGGTAAGTTTCATTAGTTTGGCTATCTTGCGTTGATACTTCTCCAGAGCCATTAAATGGTCCACCACCACCTGATCCTCCACTTGCAGCAGGACCTGGGGTAGACGCTCCTCCATTTTTATAGCCACCACCCCCGCCACCATAGGCTATGATTAAGTCAAATTCAGAATTATCACCATTAACACCTACTCCTGTTGATGTTACTACATCACCACCATCTCCAACAGTTATATTATATGATCCAGAAGTTAGTGAATAAGAAGAGGAATAAACCATACCTCCAGCGCCACCACCACCACCACCATTTTGACCGTACCCCTTTCCTCCGGAAGCACCACCACCAATGACTAATATTTGAGCAGTTACTGCTTGAGTACAAACTAGCGTTGTTGCTCCAACAGTTGTAAATATATGAATAGTATCTCCAGGAACAGTTGTTGTATCAACTGTATCACCATCCGAAGAACATGTCACAACCTCAGTACAGCTTCCAGCAACAGTAGTAAGCGTAGCCCCATTATTACAAGCATCAAATGTAACAGTTCCAGTATAAGCACCATAAGTTGAGCAATCATATTCTACAGCTCCAGAATCTATATCTGTTACATCAGCTGGTAGAGAAGATGCTGCTGCTGTTAGAGTACATTGTTGTTCACATACTCCACCATTTGGGTTATATCCAGCAGCACAACCACATGTTCCTGTTACGTTATCTCCAGCACTGCACGCTGAGAAGGTAAAGGTTGAATCATATCCTGTATCATCACAAGTTACAGATGTTGTTCCTGCTGCTACTACCGTAGAGCTAGATCCAACTATCGCTGTAGTAGTGCAACCTTGAGCACAAGCATTACTAACTTCTAAATATCCTGAAGCACATCCAAGATTATCAACACACTCAGAAGTAGCTGGAGTTGATGGAGTTAAAGATCCTCCAGTACATGTAAATTCTTGTGTAGTTGATCCTGAGTTATATCCGGTTCCATCACAAATAAAGTTATCAGAAGCATCTGCTGCTAAGGTAGTAACAGATGAACCATTAACTGATACAACACATGATGAATCACATCCTGTACTTGTAATTGTTCCACTAGTACAAGATCCGCCACTTACTGAATCTCTATTAACCTTATTATTCCATTTCTTACCCATATAATCTTCTATCTCTATTCTCTCCACCGCTTTTAAAGCTCTGGTAAATATTGCTATCTCTCCAATCTCGCCATTATAGCTCATTCCGATTGGAAGTGTTGTGATTCCGCTTAATTGCGTTGTGTCTACATCTTCAGCTGCAAGAACGCCATTAATATACATCTTCTTTCCATTTGTAGAGCTACTCATAAAAGTAAATAATCTTGGTTTGCCTGAGTAACTTAAGTAACTTTCTAAACCTGCTGTGTAGTTATTACCCGTTCCTTGTGAATGTATTGGAGCTGCGTCTGTTGAATAGCCTAATATTAATGTTTGATTCGCCGTTGTATCTGTGCCATCGCCAATGAAATAATTATCACTACTATTGGCTTCCCTTTTTTCTAATACAAAAATTGTGTAGTCGGTATTATTTAAAAAAGCAGCATCTGATATTTGTAAATAATTAGAAGCACTACCAGCAAATTGAACTGCTTGTACATTATTAATTGTATTAGCATATGTTGGTCCTGTTCCTACTGCAGTAATTGTGGATTTATTTTGGTTGTAGCTATTATCTTTCCAGCTAGACAGGCTGTCTCCATCCGAAGCTTCAGGGTTATCAGAAAATGCTAACTCATCTAGCGATGATTCTAACCATAAGGCATTGTCTCTTACAGAACTGATTGGGGAGCTATTTGTTAAAGATCTAGCTGTTGATAGCCTTGATTTTGCTACTAGATGTTTTGATCCTATTACACCAAATATCAGAAGGCCTATTATCACTATTACTATTGAGACTTCTATTAATGAAAAGGCGGATTTCTTCTTATTAAGAGAGTAATATTCTAATATTTTATGCACTATTTTAATTATTTAGTTTTTTAACTTCTTGTTTATAGAAAGATGCAAATAATCTTGCAATTTTTTTCGATAAAATAAGTTAAAACTTATTTAAGTGATGCTGTTTCAAGAATTTTGCTCCTGACAAAGGTGTCAGCTCGAGACACTAATACACTAAAAATGGGGCCAGAAATTTTATTTATGATAACTTACTTCCCTTCCTTCATCTAAAAAAGAACAAGGAGTACTGATATTTATGAATATAATTTCTTTTAAGAGTGGCATCTTGGCTATTATTTTGCATAACTATCCTCGCATAATTTAAGTTAAAAAAATAGGTACAAAACCTATCGGTTTTCTACCTATTTTTGTCAACGAATTATGTGACCTTTACAGCAATGACGTGAGGTGATACTTTTCATTCTTATAGAAAATCTCTCAACTTATTCCCGAGCTTAACAAGTTCAGATATGACATTCTTAGCTATCCCCGCTCCTTTTATTGTTTTATGAATATCAGATTCGCTGTCGCCTATTTCCTTGAAGAAAGCTATTAAGCGGTTTTTAGCTTTAGTATTTTTAGATTTGGTTATAATGTCGCTTTTAACTTTTTCTAATTGAGACTTGGCCTCCTTATTGCCTTTAAGATCTTCTATTAATCTATCTATCAAATGAATTATTTTATCCTCTAATTCTTTATCACTTAAACTGATTTTATTGTGATTGTGAATGATAATCGGCTTTTCTATTAGCTTAACTAACAAATTTTCAATTCTATCAACATCTTCTTTAAGAATTTTTTGATGATAAGGTGTCAATAAAGTGTCAGGCTTTTTCCATCAACCATAAGAATAAAAAAAGAGTTATAGTTGATAGAAAAATCCTGACACCTAAACACGCAAATTTACGTGGTGGTGTTTTGTTGATAAATTAGAAGAACAATGTTTGTTTAAAAAATGGGCACCCTTCATAGTGAATCCTAGAGTTCTTTAAGCGCAGAAATCCAGTTGGAGAAGGATATTCTATAAATGTTAAGTATTTATTGATTGATGGAAAAAGCCTGACACCTTTACTATTTAAATTATATAACATTATAAATCCATTTGAAAGAATAAGGTTTAAAAGTTACCATCCGCAAGTTATTAACTAATTTATAAATATATTTATACCCTTTTTATGAAAAGAATAGATGATATAAAAAATCTAAGAAACTCAGAACAAAAACTCCTTAATTCCCTGGAAAATGCCCCTAATACCCAATGGATAAATTGCGCAAATTTTGCAATGCTATTTGCAGAAACTCAGAAAATAGGAGATGTAAGTCAAGACACAAAAAATAAATCCCTTATAATTGCTGCAAAAAAAAATAATCACCTTTTGCTAAAATATCTCCTTGTGCATAATGCAGATGTAAATTTCCCTGATTCTCAAGGCGATACTCCACTACATATTGCTGCCATATATGGGAATGAGAAAATGGCACGTTGTCTTATTGAAATGGGTGCTAATGTAGGAATAACGAATGAAGAATCAAAAACTGCTCTTGATATTTTATTAGAAAAAATTGCAACCACAAACGCATCCTTAGAAGCGGGGATGCAACAAAAATTTTATTCTATTTCCATTGAAACTTTGGAAAACATTCAAGTTTTATTAAGTGATCCCGAAAGATTTAGAAAGGAGCAAAAAATACGTTACGACCACTTAAATATCAAAGATCTGGACACTGTATTAGAAAGCGAGATTATATCTCAAAATGAACTCCAACTAACTAGAGAACAAGAAGAGCAAATAATAAATGCCCCAAAAAAAAATGATGATGCCCTTACAAATAAACCACTTAGAAAAATTTCTTTCTCAATCCCTAAAGAAATAATAATAAATGATAAAGATGAAGTGCTTTCCGATATCTCTGATGACACCCCGTCAACTATCACACAGACCAGATTGCACTCTTCCAAAAAGAGCATTAATTACCTAAAAGTATCAGAACAGGGCAAATAATAAAATTAGCAAGAAAGAAAAAATGTGGTCAAGCTTCTTCAATAAACTATTAAATTACAAAACTAGGAGTGTTTCGTTGAAGGAACGAACTTTAGCCCTCTATTAAATCACACAACTTGCTAGAATATTGTGACTCATAAAAGCTTAATGCTTTTATTCACCCTTCGGGCGCTGCCGCTCCGCTTCGCGTCCAAATTACTCAAAACAATTATTAATTGTTTCTGCTTCATTTGACGAACCCTCTTCTCGGGCTCTCACCCTCCATCTTCGACACAAAAAAAGAGGTTGACCCCTTTTAGGGGACAACCTCTTTTTTTATGGCGGAGAAGGAGGGATTCGAACCCTCGATACAGCATTAAACCGTATACTTCCTTAGCAGGGAAGCGCCTTCAGCCGCTCGGCCACTTCTCCATAAAAAGATACCTATGAAATAATAGAATTAATTCCTCGGGGCATGCCTAGTTTAAAAAACTCCTTTGCCCGCTTTCATAGAAAAATAGCATATTTAATGCTACTTTTTGATAAAAGCCTTCGTAAATCGAGTTAAGATTTCAAATAAACTTAACATATTAACTTCATATTTAACAAGCTTAAATTGCTTGTGTTCCTTTGTCAGCTTTTCTTAAGCAAGATAACCAAGGAATGCAAATCCTAAACACTCCTTTTATTATTCTCAAGAGAATTATCAAAAAGGAACAACTCACTTGGCAAAGGTACCCAAATATTAAATAGTTTGCTTTTTATAAATAAATCGCCATATTGTTGTATTGATTATAAGACTTATTTAAGAGTTTATAAGTTGAATTACGAAAAATACTTACTTCAATTAAGCTTCAGTGCCTGTTTTTAAGTCAGTCCTACCGTTCTATCTCACCTTATAAATCTCATAGTCAATTTATAATCATATTATTAATAAACTAACTTAAAACAATGGAAACAGGAAAAGTAAAATGGTTTAACATAACCAAAGGATACGGATTTATTCAACCAGACAGTGGATCTAAAGATATCTTCGTACATATCAGCGAAGTTGAAAAAGCTGGTCTTAGAACTTTAGAAGAAGACCAAGAAGTTTCTTTTGAAATTCAAGAAAACAGAGGAAGAGAAGCTGCTACAGAACTTAAAGTTTAATTAGCTTTTCTCTACCAAAGAACAAACCTAAGAAAGGGCTCGATCTAGTTTCTAGTAATAGAAATTAGGCCGGGCCTTTTTTTTGTGCCTACTGTGCGATAGAGTTGAGACGGGTCGGTGGTTGCCCCGAGGCAGGTCGGGGGTTGCACCCCCGACCTCATTGTTCATAACCTAGGAGAAAATCAAAGTAAGAATGAACTTAGGGTCGCAGTTACAAACTACGACCCGCCACGCATTGAACGACGGAGATTTATCTCCGGAAAATTAACCTAAACGGTTGATTTGAGTGAATATCTGGAATGAGCGTTAGCGAATCCCAGAGTTCTTTAAGCGTAGCAATCCAGTGCTACATTACAGAAATAAAAAAAGGGCCGCAGTTAAAAACTGCAACCCTCCTCAAATAGTAAATATAGTGATTATTGTAGTTTAACTTCAGGCCAGTTTTCATTGGCTGTTTCGATATGATCTTCTTTATTTTCTAACCAAATAGTTTGAGTTCTTTTGGTGTAATTCAAATAAAGTTTGCCTTTGTGAACCGTCCAAGCGTCTGGCTCAATGTCTATTTTTTCTTCAGGAACAGAAACTCCATAAGCGCAATATCCGCCATATTGTGGTGCATATTTAGCTGGGCTTTGCTTGAATTCGTTTAAGTTTTGTTGGTTTTCGAAAAACCAAGTAACGTCTTGCCATTTGTAAGAAATTTCTTTCTTTCCTTTAGCTGGTTTAACTTTGCCTACTCTTTTTGACTTAAAATAAGAAACTACGTCATAGCCTTTAACAGCAACATTTTCTACGCCGTCAATATTGTGAACATTGATTTGCCCACCTTTAATTGGAGTTGCGCATGATGCAACAACAAAACATAAAATTACAAAAAGGAACTTCTTCATATAAAACCTCTAATATTAAAATAATTTATTATATTGCATAAAACCTAGATAATTGGTTTTTGCAAACTTGATACTCCCAGGCTCGACTTGCCTGACCAGATTTAGATTTAAATTTGCACTACTTGGCAGAGAAATCAAATAAAACATTTCGTAATCTTGCTGTTTTCCGCCCGGCACTAAAGAAACATTCTGGCGATACCTAGTTAAATTACCCTCAATGTCTCTAGCGGTTGCAATATCGACTGTTACTTCTCCATCATATACTCTGAGTGGTTCTTGATATCCAAAGCCTAACTTGCCGCTGTAAAAGCCATTATAAATTAAAGCTGCGGAAGTGGATCTACTTCTTATATCGCTAAAGTCTCGGAAAATTCCTTGCTCATTTCCAGCTACATTGGTTAAGCCTTCTGAAAAGCTGGTTAGAAAGTCAAAATCTTTATTGAGAGAATATTTTAGCGAGACTTTGGCGTAATTTGTTGTGACAGCGTCTAAACTCTCAAACGCGCCATAGGATTTGGAGTTTAGCATATTGTTTTCAAACTCTTTCATCTCGCCGACACTAAGGAAAATGGCCAAATCATCATTTAAGTTATAATTCATACCAATATCCATAAGTTCATTTTGCTTATCAAAGACATTATTAAACATATCTATGGAGTCATAAGAAGATTGGTAAGAAAAGTTTAGCGATAACTCATTTTCTAAAATATCGTGACCAAGGAATATTTGATTAAAATTTCTCTGATTATCCGCAGATGTCAGATCATTAGAATAATTTGAGCCCGAAAAAAATGATTGATAAGGGCTAGATACGTAAGAATTTTGTGTCAAAAATTTTGAATCTTCAAAAACCCCATCACTTCTGGCGCCAGCAACCTCATCAACATTAAAACTAAAACCAAACTCCAAATCTTTAAACACAGCAGAATCGCTACTAAAGAAAGAAAAACCATTTTTTAAATATGAATCTGGATCGATAGAATTATCCGTCACCATATATTTCAGGCCATATCTGTTTTTAACCTCTTTATCTTCAAAAGAAGACGCTTGGAAACTCATTTTAAATCCTAAATCTCCACCAAAACTAAGAGGAATATTATTCGTTGTGATCTTATTAAAAACATAGGCGCTTAAATTTAAACCTCTGGAGTTTTGCACCCCAATTTTTTCACCCAGATTAGCCTTATAGTCTCGCCCATAACTATCAAAAAACACTGCATTATTAAGAGAGTTTGCTACATTTACGCTAAAGGCGTCTCCAAAAATTGGGTCAGAAACGATTGAACTATCAGCAACCATATAACCGCCAGAATCAACCGAAGCACCAAAAGACAGAGTATCTTCTCCTTGAGCCTGTACTGCTTCTTCTAAGTTCAGCAATCCATGACCATAAGTAGAATCAACACCAGCATCTCCTAAATCAGTAGCCGTGGTTAATAAAATATCTGCTGTTTGTGAAGCACTTAAATGTGGCCAAGCGCCCCTAATTACTGCGGCGGCTCCTGCCACATGAGGAGAAGCCATAGATGTTCCCGTTGCATAAGCATATGTAAAATCAGTTACATTATATGAGCTTAAAATCGAAACACCGGGAGCAACCAAACAATAATTTAGTGCAACTCCACAACTATTATTATTCGAATAAAGATTATTAGAAGAGTCAACCGCGCCAACGGCCAAAACATAACCCAAAAGATCAGAATCAGCGGCATATCTGGCTGGATAATCAGGATTGGAATTTCCATCATTTCCTGTTGCAGCAACTGACAAAACATCTTTTGACTTAGCATAGACTAACTCACTTTGTAAAGCAGAACTAGAAACGCTACCTCCCAGACTCATATTGATCACCTTTGCACCGCTATCAGCAGCTCTTTCGATACCAGAGATCAAATCACCATAATTACCCTCGCCATCTGCATCCAAGATCTTAATCGCCATTATTCCTGCCTCATAAGCCACTCCATGAATTTGCGTTCCATCTTTAATACCAGCTGCGATACCAGAAACATGAGTTCCATGGCCATTATCATCTGTCGGGTCTGAGTCTGAATTCACATAATCATAAGAATAAGTACTTTCATAATTGCCGCTAATTTCTTGATGAGTTGTGAGAACTCCACTATCCAAAACCGCAATTGTAACTCCAGATCCAGCCACTTCTTTTCCATTAGCTTCTAATGAAGCGTAGGCTTCTGCTGCGTTAATGCTATTAAGCCCATATTGGCTGTTATATTCTGTTGTTTTGTAAGAAGAAATTGACGAAGACGAAGCTGAATTCCAAACAACTGAGGATGAGCTACTAGTTGAGGTTGACCCACCTCCTCCACCGCCACCTCCTCCACAGGAGGAGAGAAATAATGTCGTAAGGATTAAGAGTTTCTTCATGCGCCTGGGGTCATTCCTCCTTTTCCAGCTCCTCCTTTCCCATCAAATCCAAGAACGGTATCATTGACTTCTCCTGGTTGAACTGTTTCCATTCCTTTTATGCCCTTCAATCCCTCTGTCAATTGCTTCATCATATCAGGGCTCAAATCTACTGTGCCTGAACCATCCTTATTTGTCTTCATACTGAATCCATCATTTTTTTCATTTACATTATCTAAGTTCTTCCCTCTACTATTAATTATCGTCTTCATACCATTTAGATAGTCCTGGCCAGTTAATTCTCTACCTTCATCTTGTTCGACTTTATCAAGAACCTTTTTTAATTCTTTACTATTCACTTTTTTTCCCTTCATACCTTCGGCCTGTCTTTCCAGATCCTCAAAGGCCTTAGCCTCATCAAGATTTGCACCTTTATCCAAAGCATCTTTATTGACATTTCTCATATTCCCCATCATATCCATAACATCTTCCATACCGACTTCTTCTTTTTCCTCCATAGCCATTTTCATAATAGAAGCTAGCAGATTTATAGTAAGTTCTAAAACATTCTCCAATTTTAAAGGCAAATCTTTTTCATCTTCTTCATCTTCTTTACCCTTTTTCTTCTCTACCACTTCGTCATCATAATATTCCTCTTTAGAGTCCTGACCTTTATCACCATCTTCATTAACACCAACGCCTTTATAAATATCCAGCAAACCTCCATTGGAATTTCCCTCAACCAAAGCTATTACATCCTGCATCACATTCATAGGATCAGAAAGACCCATTAAATGTGACTTTGTAACCTCCATTCCAGCACTGGTTCTAGCAGTTGCTATCTTCCTAATTAATGGTTCTAATTCATCAATTGCTGCCTGTCTTGGATCCTTCGTCTCATCATTTTGACTACCTTCAAAAAACTTGCTCATATCTTACCTTCTTAAATTAAATTACTGCTTCCTCAAAGGAGCTAGCGTGAAATTAATAGCATTATCAACAATAGCGGAAGCCAGTGAAGACTTCGCTAATACCAAAATACCTACAAAATTAACTAATAAATAATCAGACATCTCTTCTATATCTATATTTTTTTCAATCTGACCATTTTCTTTGGCGTTTGTTAGAGAATTTTTAAATGATTCTCTGTGATAATCGATGCAACTGGCTATTTTGTTTTCTACATCATCGTCATGTGGTCCTAGTTCTACTGAAGAATTATGGAAAAAACAGCCAAATTTTACGTCGCCATCAATTACAAGGTCATGGACTATGTCAAAATATTCAAAAATTGAATCCACATCTGAATCATTCTTATTTAGAACTGCCAAAACAGGATCAGAAACGAATTCCTTATAATGGTCTATGCATTGAATGAAAAGAGATTTTTTATCGCCGAAAGTGCTGTATATTCCGCTTCTGGAAACTCCCGATGAAGACACTACGTCATCCATTGAAGTATCGTGATAACCTTTTTCCCAGAATAGATCAGTTATTTTTTTTAAAACTTCAGCCTGATCAAAGTTTTTAGTTCTTGGCATTGGTGATTTATCTTAAACTTATGTGCAAATAATAATGACGCACTTTGTAGTATGATATTTGAGCTGAGTCAATAAATTATTCTACGTTTGCTAATCGTAGCAATAACTTCTTTATATCCTGAGCAATCATTACTAGACAAGGCATCAAAATCAAAATTACAAAAGTGGAAAATAATATCCCCATAGCCAAAGAAACTACCATTGGAACTAGGAACTGGGCTTGTAAGCTTTTTTCTAACAATACTGGCAATAATCCAAGTGATGTACTAAGAGTGGTTAACAAAATTGGTCTGAATCTCCTCTCCACAGCAAGCAAAATGCTTTCTTGTAACTCAATGCCTTCCAAAACTTTTTTATTGAAATAATCAATCAAAACAACGCTGTCATTAACTACAACGCCCATCAAAGCGACGATTCCAAAGAAAGAAATAAATGTTAAATCATATCCCAAAATATAATGTCCTAAGATAGCTCCCACAACGCCAAATGGAATTGAAATCATAATGATGACAGGTTGAATATAGCTGCGCAGCTGTGCGCCCAGCAACACATAGATTATCATCAAAGCAATTAACATATTTCTACCCAAGCTAGCCAAATCCTCTCCTTGCTCCCTGCTTTCTCCTTCAAAACTATATGATAGACCGCCATATCTTGCCATTATATCTGGTATAATATCTGATTTTATCTTATCTATGACATTATTGGGAGTTGTGATGGCATTATCTACATCCGCGGTTATCGAAACTATTCTTTTGCCATTAACAGTTTCAATTTTTGAATAGCCATTTTGTTCAATAATATCAGCTATTTCAGACAATGGCACTTGCGAATTATCCGCCAGCCTGATTCTCATATCTTTTAATGATTCTAAGCTTTCTCTTTCATCTTTTGGATAGCGAACATAGACGATCACTTCCGAAGAATTTCTTTGGAATCTTTGTACTTCTAGACCAAAAAATGCCGATCTAATTTGCCTTCCAAGCTCCGTTGTACTTAAGCCCAGAGAGAGTCCTTGTTTATTTAGCTTAAAGACATATTCACTTTTGCCTTCTTCATATGAATAAGACACCTCTGTAGTACCGTTAACTTTCTTAACTTGTTCTTTCAAGTCTTTGGCAGCCATATTTAGAGTTTTTTCATCTTGATGGCTTAGCTGAATTTCAACATCGGATTCATCGCCTATTAAAGAGCTCCTAAATTCTAATCTCTCAATATTTGCAATATGAGAGATACGTTTTCTAATCATGGATTCAATCTGGGCGGCTGACAATTCACGAAAATCTGAAGGCACCAGGCTGACTTTTACTTGCCCTACATTATTTCCATTACCAGATCCAGTTCCGGCTCTGGGTCCTGCTGTGATAGCAGCTTTTTCACCAATAATAACTGAAATACTTTGAAATATGCTTTCTTCTTGTCCTTTATCTATCTCGTCTTTAACAGCCAAAGCCTGTTTTTCAATTTCTTGAAGTACCTCTGACGTTGTAGCAAACGGTGTCCCTACTGGCATTTCAGCTGTAATAGTTATTTCATTTCCTTCAACATTTGGGAAAAATACAAATCTAACAACTCCATGCTTTACCATTCCAAAAGTGATAATCATAATGGCCAAAAAGAAAGCCAAAGTCGCATATCTATATTTTATTGCTATGCGAACAAGTGGCAGAAATAATCCCGAGACATAGCGTTTCAGAAGATCAGAAAAAGTATTTCTCACATCTAAAATAATTCCCTTACTCCACCGGCTTGGTGAAGATAAATGCGACGGCAAAATAAAATAAGCTTCTATCAATGAAACAAATAAGATCAGAATTACTACAGGCGGAATAATTCTAATAATCTGGCCTAAAGTTCCGGTACTAAAAGCCAATGGAGCAAACGCAGCCATAGTTGTTGCAACACCAACTGTTACAGGAGAGATCACTGATAATAGGCCTTTTACAGCAGATGCTTTGTCATCTTTATTGGCATTTTGCATTTCAAAAATACTCTCCCCAGCAATTATGCCGTCATCGACCACCACTCCTAATACCACAATCAGAGCAAATAATGTGATCATATTCATGCTGTAGCCAAATAGAGACAATATCATCAAGCCTCCCAAGAAAGAGATCGGAATTGCTGCACTGGTCCAGAAAGCCAGTTTTAGATCTAAAAATAATAACAAGATCAGAAATACTAACATAAATCCAAGTAAGCCATTTCTAAGCATTAAGCTGATTCTGTCTTTAAGATTGATTGTCTCATCTTTTTCCAGAGTTATTTCTAGCCCTTCAGGTAGCTTTACTTCTTTTAAATAATTTTTAACTTTATCAGCCACTTTTAAGGTGTCCTCGCTGGCGCTTCTTTTTACGTCGATAAACGCGGCTGGTTCATTATTAAATTTACTTACCAAATTTCTATCTTCCAAGCCGTCCACTATTTTAGCTACGTCACGCAGCATTAAAGCCGTTCCATTATCCAATGTTTTGATAACTATATCTTCGAAATCTTTGGCAACGAAGTTTTTTTCCTGAACTCGAAGCAAAATATCACCTTTATTAGACTCAATCATTCCAGCTGGAACATCTTGGGAGAAACCATTAACCGCTTTGGCAATGTCGTCCAAGCTCAAATTGAAATGCCTTAAACTATCTTCACTAACTTCTATTGAGATTTGATAATTCCTCACACCTCTTATGGTAGTTAAGCCAATTCCTGGCAAGTCTCTCAGCTGGTCTTCTACTAAGTCTGCCCAATATCTTAGAGTTTCTTCGCCTACTTCGCCGTGAAGTGCAAGGGTTACTACATTTGGCGTAACTTTAACTTTAGAAATTATTGGCCGCTCCGCATCATTTGGCGGGAAGTTGATTAAAGAATTTACCGCGGTTTCAATTTCATTATAAACATCATCAGCGTCAACGAAGTCTCTTAACTCAACTGCTGTTACGCCGTATCCTTCAAGTGCAGTTGAAGAAATTCTTTTTACACCTTCAATTCCAACTAATTCCTTTTCAACGCGCCTGGTTATTCCATCCGCGACCTCATAAGGCGTAGCGCCTGGATATGCGACACTTATGGTTATTAATTTAGGGTCAATTGATGGAAAGGTTTCGGTCCTCATGGTTTTAACCGAAACGACACCACCAATTAAGAATAAGAACATTAAGATATTGGCCGCAACATGGTTATTTACAAACCATCCTATTAATCCGTAGCCTTTAATATCATTTTTATTCATCAGTCACCTCGTCAAACTTAACTTTCATCGTCTCGCGGGATGGGGTTTGTAACCCCTTCCCCATGTTCATTTTTAAATATGACATGAACGTAGGGTCGGGGGTGCAACCCCCGACCCGCCAGGTACAGCCCTCTACCTGCCAGAATTCAGCTTTAACTAGCCACAGCTTATCCTCATTATTTATCATTAACCACCTCATCAAACTTGACTTTCATTCCTGAAAATCCTCCAGAAAACTTACCGACTACTATTTTGGCCTTTTTAAGGTCGCTTTTGATAATTACATTTTGATCATCCATTGATAAGATCTCGGCTTTTAGCTCTACCAACTTATTGTTTTTGACATGCCAAATTTTATTACCATTTTGTAGCACAGCAATTGGCAGCACCATTACGTCTTTTTCTTCCTTACCGACAATGTTTATTTTAGCAAAAATTCCTGGGAATAATTTATTGCTACACTGGCCATCAATTGCGAAAACTATACGGCCGAATCTGGTATTTGGTTCATATTCACTAAAAGCTCTTTTAAGAATTCCTTTATAAACATATTTTTTTCCTAAATATTGCGCTGAAATTGTCACTTTGATATCTTCTCCACTATTAGCAAAAATCGCGGCTTGCGAGTCTGACACCGCGGACTCAATCTCCATTGAGTGAACATCATAAACTCTGCCGTAACTTTGCCCAACGCTTAAATATTGGCCTTTATAAACGCTGCTCTCCAAAACTCTGCCTGCGAATGGCAGTCTGAACTCCGTTCTGGCTAAATCTAATTTAGCGTTTTCTAAAGAAGATCTAGTGCCTCTCAAATTTGCTAATGCTTCTCGAAGTTGAGGCTTTCTAGCTACTAAATCTGGTGCTACTTTGTTATCTGGATGTAGCTGGTACCATTCCAACAAAACTGCTTTGGCCTCTGCTCTTTCAAGATCATAAGCTGTTTCAGCTTTTCTAACTTCTGCGCTAAGCCTATTAACTTCTAGAATATAATCTTCGGGCTCAACTTCAAATAATAGCTGATCCTTGGTAAAGACTCCGCCTTTGTAAAATCCTTCATCAACTTTAATTACTCGTCCAGAAACTTCAGGCACAATATTGATATCTGATCTAGCTTTAAATACGCCGCTTAGATTTACTTCTAGTCTTTTATTTTGTCTTTTTGCATCGATCACTTGAACATATGATTCTTTCTTTTTATTCTTGATAGATGAGTCCACTTTTTTTGCTTGTAGCGCAACATTTACCATCAAGGCAAAAGCTATGAAAGCAATTACCAGAACTAGTTGGAAATATCCTTTAATTTTGTCGTTTTTTAAAAAAACCATTATTTTTTGCATTGATTAAGATTGTCCCAGTCGCCACCCAGCGCCAAATATAAATTCACTCTATTGTCCCATCTTTCGCGCCATTTTAATAATAAATCTCTTTGGGCACTGTATTTGACTTCATTGGCTAATAAATAACCTTGCAGGCTTTCTATTCCTTTTTCATATCTTACTTGTTTGAACTCGGCATTTTTTGTCATTAAAAACTCTGAATCTAGTCTTGAAGCAAATTCCTTTTCTAATTCCACCTCGTTTTTCAATAATGTTTCCACTTCCGCGACAGAATCAACTATGGCACCAACATAATTTGCCACTTTTTCTTTTAGCGCAGATTTTTTTAGTCTGATATTTGCTCTTAAAATTCCGCCTTGGAATATTTTAGTAGCAATATTTCCGCTTAACGAGCTGGCTAATTGGTCAATATCAAATAACTCGCTTGATTTATTTCCACTAAATCCTGCTGATGCAGAAATTGAAACATCAGGATATAAATCAGCTACCGCAACTTTGATGTCGGAATTTGCTGCTGATACTTTTAACCTTAGAGATCTTAAATCTGGTCTTCTATCCACCAGACCTGCAGATACACAACTCACCACTTCTTGTGGTAGGTCAACTAAGTCAAAGTCATTTAAATCTAACTCTGATTTATTTGGCAGTCTGCCAATTAGAGCTTGGAATAAATAAATTTCCGCTTCCAATGCTTTTGCGTAAGTGGAGACGTCAATTTCAGATTTATTCAAATTGCTTTTCGCTTCATATACGTCATTTAAAGCGCTAACTCCGAGGTCGTATCTTCTTTTAACTAAGTCATAAATATCTTGTTTATCTAACAAATTATCTTTGGCCAAATCTAGAAGGTCTCGATATAGTGCGATGGAAATTTTACCTTTAAATAGGTCAGCAATTAGACTATGCTTTAGCGCTGCAATGTCATATTTACTAGACTCATAGTTTTTTCTTGCAGACTTAGTAGAGTTTTTGATTTTGCCAAAAAAGTCTAACTGCCAACTCGCCGCAACGTCTGCTGTGTAGTTTGTGTTGTAAATTTTGCTATCACCACCAAAGCCAAATCCCAAACTATTAGTTGGAGTTATGCTACGTTTTGCGCTGATATTTGATGAGACTGAAGGCCAAAAACCGCCACGTGCAATATTGTAGTTTTCTTTGGCTTGAATCATTCTTTCATAGGCGCCTTGAAAGCTGTAATTATTTTCAACCATCTCTTCAACGTAATCTTCGAAAGCTCTATCTCCCAAGCTTGTCCACCATGGACTCATCGCATCAACTCTAACTAAGACATTTTCTTCATTGTAAAATTCGCTTCTGTCATTTGCTTCACTAAATACTTTGTCTTTGCTAAGATCTAAATAATTTCCTCGGCAAGAAAATAAAAGCAGCAATGTTACTAAGTAGAACTGTTTGTTCATTTTTTTAAAATACATAAGCTATTTCGAATTAATATTTTTTTAATCATCTTAACATGCGACGGAGCTAATTTTTCGATTCCGGCCATTCTCATAAAACTTTCTTTTGAAACGACAAAAGAAAGAATTTGGCCAAATAAACAATGTGCCATGATTTTCACTTCAAGATTATTTTCACGCGCACCCAAAACTACGGCTATCATTTTGCAATAAACGTCATAAAGAGGTTTGATTTTTTTCTCATATACTATGTCGAAAGACTGACTCGGATTCATTAATTCCCGTGACACTACTTTAGCCCAATATTGTAGCTCTTCTACTTCGATGAACATTTTTACTAAGCTTTCCGTTAGAACTTCTAAAAGTTTTTTGGCGTGGTCTTTGGTGATTGTTTTCTTATTTGATAACTCTTTGGAATATTCAAATACATTGTCGAAATAGTCGCTTCCGCCTTCAACTATGCACATTAAGACCGCACCATAAAGGCCTTCTTTACCGCCGAAATGATAACCAATTGCTGATACGTTGGATTGAGACTTTTCAGATATCATTCTTGTTGAAGTGGCTTCAAATCCATATTCGCCAAATAATTCTAAGGCAGCATCTAAAATTTGGCTTTTTGTTGCTTTGCCTCTTTTGTCTACGTTGCTTAGCGATCTCAAAATAACGATATTTTTAATGAACCTAAGGTCGGGGGCACAACCCCCAACCTGCCAGTAGAATAACCTCCGACATACCAGGAATACTGCCCTGACCTACCTCAGGTCTTGTCTGGGGTTGTGCCCCCGACCATATGTTCATTTCTTTTTAAGAGCTGGTTTTTAAAAATCAAACAATTGTTTTAATTGCATGTTTGAATCGGACACTTGATTCAATCATTTGATTTACTTTAAATTAAGAGTTGATTTCTCTCATTGGTTGTTTTAATAGTTAAGTCGTAACTCTATTAACAAATGGTATCTTTATGAGACATTTTCTGATTCTTTCTTCATTATTATTGGCTTTTTCCTGTTCTTACAACAACCAGACTATGGATCTCAATATTTCTCCAATGGGAGAATTCTCTGAGATGGCTAAAGGCTCTAACGTTTTTGTTACCGTCTTTGATTACCGAGATAATACGCAAATAATTGGTACAAAAAACTATTACAATAAATCAATAGAGATATCTACAAGCACTCCCCTACCCGACCTATTAGAGGCTTCTATTAATAAGACACTAGAAACTCACGGATTTGAGCTAGACCAAAATAGGAGATACATTGATCTGCATATTGTGAAAATGGATTACAATTCTAAAAAAGGGATATTTGTTGGTAGCTCTGCCGGAGAAGTAACAATCAAAGCAATCATTAAAAACTACAATCACACAAAGATTTTTGAGAAAACTTTCAATCTATCCTTGAATAGGAAACATGTTATTATTTCTCACTTAGCTACGGATAAGAAAACTATTGAGAATTTATTGACTGAAACGATTGAAGATATTTTAAATGACGAGTCAATAAAAGCGCAAATAATAAAATAATCAGACCAGCTTCTGATTATATTTATTTAAATTGTAATTGCATATTTACTACATCAATTGATCTGCCCAGCTTGTAGCCAACTTCTATCATCCTACCTACAACAGTAAAACCGAATTTCTGATGAAGGGCCATGGATGCATTTAGATCCTCGTCCTTTTCTACTGCAATTATGGAAATTATGTTTTGTATCTTGGGGTTGGCTTTGGCTTCTAAAATGATGCTTTCCAATAGTTGTTTTCCAATTCCCTTACCCAAATGATCTGGATGAATGTAGATCGTATCGTAGAATGTGGGATTATATCCTGAGAATTCCTTTTTGTAGGGATACAGATAGGAATATCCGATCACTTTTTCTCCGTCAATAGCGACCAGAAATGGCAGAGACCTTCTCTGTTGATCTTTAAAAAAAGATTCAATCTCCACAAGACCATCTTGAGCCTTTCTAAAAGTTGCAATGCTATTTAAAATGTAGAATTGATAAATCTCAGAAATTTGAGATAAATGCTCTGTTTGAGCCGGTATGATTTTCATTTTCTCACTAGAGTTAACCTTAATCCAGAAAGGGATAGATTATAATCTTTCCAAATAAAAAGATAGTATCAGCTACGATTGATACTGGCGTTATGGCAGCGACGACTGCGGTTTTTTTAGAGCTGGGAGTATATTCTATTTTGAAGACGTATTTTATATTTAATGCTGGTGGGAATTTTGCCAAGTCACGTCGTGGTAAATAGCGCTTTCCTTTTAGGGGTATTTTCAAAGCTAAGACGCCATTTTTTTTTCTAAATCTTAGCGATTCTAAGAAAACTCTTTGGTCTCCTCTTAGATTGTTGAAGAAGCTCTCAATTGTGGCATGTCCTGTAACGTTGTTATCTCTGTCCACTTTCATGCTGGTCTCTTTAGTGTTGATAAATAATAGACCCCTTGATGGCCATTTTAGCAATTCTTTCATTAAACCACTTTTATCCACGAATATGTAATGGTATTTCTCACCTAAGAAAACTACGTAGCGCCCATCTCTGGATACTAGGAAATTCTGAACTGGTTCGTCGTAATTATTGGACCATAATTTTTGGGTCAGGCAGGATGTAGATTGAATAAGGAGCATGAATATCAAAAGTATTTTTAGATATTTAGCCATTTTGAATTGTTCCAAATTTTGATTTGAAATAAAGCAGAGGTTTTTTCTCTTCATCTAGATTTTTGAAATCTACTACTTCGCCAATTATTACATGGTGATCTCCGGACTTGAATATGTTTACACTTTTGCATTCAAGATAAGACAGAGCATTTTCAAAAATTGGACAGCTATTTGATGTAAGGCGATATTGTTCAATGTCCCATTTTAAAGGGTTGTTAGCTTTGGCGAATTCAATTGCCAGATCTGATTGCTGCTCACTTAAGATATTTAGAGTGAAAAATTGATTATTTTGAAATTTTTCTAAATTTGAAGATTCATTAGCAATACTAAATAAAACCAAAGGCGGGCTAAGAGATACTGATGAAAAAGAATTGATTGTAAGACCACAAAGATCATCAAATCTGGTTCCAGTAGCTGCCACTACAACACCAGTGGCAAATTTACCAAAACAGTTTCTGAGTTCTTTTATGTCCATAAATATTACCGAGATGTTGGTGCAAGAAAAACTAAATCATTTTAGCAAAAGCACTGATTAGGAAGAATACCATTACTATTATGCCTAGTACCATCCATAAAGCGTAATCAAAGATAAAGCCGGTTTGTACTTTGCTAACTCTAATAGACATGCTTTTACAAGCTCTGGCTAGAGAATTTGGCACACCGTCAATTACTCTGATATCTAGTGATTTCCATAAAATGTCACCAAGTCTTTTAGTTGGTTTGATTAGGACAGCTTCGTAGATTTCATCGAAATACCATTTGTTCAAAGAGAGTTTGTACAATGGTTTTAGTTTTCTAGCTAATAAGGCTGGAAGTTCGGTTTTCTTAATGTACATGACGTAGGCAATTCCAATACCCAGGATGCCAACTAACATTGGAGATAATTTAACTAAAGTTGGTACATGATGTATTTCTTCTAATAGATCTTGCCTTCTACCCAATAAACCAATTGCCTTACCAAAATAATTGTCATGAGCGGAAACCATGTGGAAATATTTGGCTCCGAGTACTCCAGCTACTACTGATCCAATTCCCAAAATTACTAGAGGAATTAGCATTGATTTTGGTGATTCATGTGCATGATCGAAAGTTTTCTTATCCGCTCTACTTTTGCCATGGAATACCAAGAATATTAGTCTCCAAGAATAAAATGCAGTTAGTAGCGCCGCTGTAATTCCCATGAAGTAAGCGAATTTACCGTAGGCATTGTGACTAGCGTAGGCTGCTTCCAAAATAACATCTTTTGAATAATATCCTGCAAATGGCGGGAATCCTGCTAGAGCCAAAGATCCGATCCACATTAGTGCGTAAGTGATTGGAATTTTTTTGTATAAACCACCCATTTTTCTGATATCTTGTTCGTGATGCATGGCGTGTATTACACTACCCGCTCCTAAGAATAATAAAGCTTTAAAGAATGCGTGAGTAGCAAGGTGGAAAATAGCTGCTGAGTAAGCTGAAACTCCGCAAGCGAAGAACATGTAACCAAGTTGCGAACATGTTGAGTAAGCAATAATTTTTTTAATGTCATTTTGTGTTAGGGCGATTGTCGCGGCAAATATTGCTGTGGTACCACCAACGATAGTTACGAAGGCTAGTGCTACGTTAGAGTATTCGAATAGGTGAGAACATCTAGCTACTAAGAATACACCAGCAGTAACCATTGTTGCGGCGTGAATTAATGCAGAAACTGGAGTTGGCCCTTCCATCGCGTCAGCCAGCCAAACATGCAAGAAGATTTGAGCAGATTTACCCATGGCGCCGATGAATAGAAGGATACAGATTACGTCCATATTTCTAAATTGCATTCCAAACACGCTAAATGTGTCCATGAAATGGCGACAAGCAGTTCCGAAAACACCGCTGAAAGTAATTGTATTAAATGTAACGTAAATTAGAGCTATTGCTAGAACTAGGCCGAAGTCACCAACTCTATTGGCGATAAAGGCTTTCATTGCCGCTTTATTGGCGGAGTCTTTTTTGTACCAGAAACCAATTAGCAAATATGAAGCAACACCTACTCCTTCCCAACCAACAAATAATTGCAAGAAGTCATTAGCGGTTACTAAAATTAGCATGAAGAAGGTGAATAGGGATAGATAAGACATGAATCGCGCGATGGATTTGTCTTCTTTCATGTAGCCTGTGGAGTAAATATGCACTAGAGAGGAAACTCCTGTGACTACTACTAACATTACTGCTGTTAGTGAATCTAGTTTTAAAGACCAACGGGCTCTGAAGCTGCCAGAGTTGATCCAGTCCATTAAATAAACTGTTTTACTGATATTGTGATGATGAACATCCAAGAAGATTGATACTGCACAAGCGGCGGCTACTACCAAAAATGTGGTAGTCAGGATTTGAGCTACGTTATCAGCCAAATCTTTTCTTAAAATTCTTGATAAAAGGGCAGAAACCAAAAACCCAGCCAAAGGCAGGAAAACAGTAAGTTTCAGTAACATATTTAGTGATTAATTAGATTAATTTTTAACTAGCTCGCTAATTTATACTCTCTTTAAGAAAAAGAAAGTAGAAATTTTTTTTGTGTGTTTGTTGAGGTAAAAATTAAGTTAATCTGAATTGTGAACATAGCGTGCAGAATTCAGATTTGCTGTGATTTTTAATGAACGTAAGGTCGGGGGTTCAACCCCCGACCTGCTAGAATGCTGACTCAGACTTGCTTGAAGTTCTATTTCCCTTGTGACCTTAGATTGCCACGTCGGGCTGCGCCCTTCTCGCAATGCTCTGAAGCGGGTCTTCGCCCGCCTACAGCTGACGTTCGTTTGCTAACGCAAACTTTATGATTGTACCGAGTTTTAAGGATAATTTATTCTTGCTTGCGCTACCCTAGAATAAACATTTTCCGCGTTTTTACTGGTAGGCTTGTAATCTCCCAAATATGGTTTTTGAATTTGATTGAGAATTGAGGCGTATGGCAAATACGGCGAGATGAAAAATCGAAGATCAAAAGCCATATTTGGGAGATTACAGGCCTACCAGTTTCCGCCTCGGAAGATTCTTGTGTCTCCTTTTCCGTCTATTTTCCAGATACTTCCTATGTGATGAGCTGCTGGATTGTATCTGGCTTGAGAAGGTAGAGGTGGTTCCATATCTGCGGATTGTAGAGTTCCGAGAATTGAGTGACGACAGAAAATGTGTGAACGCCAGAAGATTGTGTTGTAGTCACTAAAGTTTTTCTTTACTTCTGTAATATTGTCCCAGTCAACTTTACGTAATTCTTTTTTGTAACGTGCTCTGATTTTTGGAATGTTGGGGTTAACGGATGTGATGTCTGGATCTCTACTCCAAGTGTAAAAACTCATGTAAAAGGCGCCACCAAATTGGTTTCCCAGCCCTGATTGGCAACCATGGATCCAGCCAAGTTCAAAGCCAGGACTTCCGCCTTTTGGCATTTGTCTAAAGATTCTGTATCCCATTGGCTTGAACCAGTTAGCGGTGCAAGAGCCTAAGAACAAAACTAATATTAGAATTAACCTTGAATAAAACATAATTTATTGTCCAAAAAATTGTCCTTTTGATCCTGTAGCCCATAATGGATGAGCTCCAAAAACACTATTTTCTGGGCTGCCACCAGACCAAATGTCGAATATGCCATTAATGCCGTTACCCAAGCTACCTTTTAATGATGGGGTTAGACCGGTTTTAAACATTCCGCCCCAGGCGGTATTAATATCTTGAGCGTCAAAAGTATTATCGTAGCCGTAGGGATTTAGAACTCTATCAAAGGAGGTGTTTGGGCCATCATTCGAACCCAAGAATTTTACGAAACATACAGAATATCCCCTTTTATGGCCAAATAGATATTCAGAATTACCAATCATTTTTGGATCGAATCTAAAGCCACTATTCGTTCTGTAGAATTGGTTACCACGAGAATACTCACCACCTAAACAACCATCTTTGAATCCTTTTTTGAATGCCGGAGTTCCACGAGGTATTTTAATTTTGGTAAAAGCGGTAAAAGGAGTTTTAATAACATCAAGCCATCTGCAGCAACTTAGGCAAAGCAATAACATAATTGCAAGAATCTTGATCATAAAGCTAGCTTTTTGGCCTACATTGTGAAAAAACTCAAACAACATTACTCATACCCCCTAAAGATTGCACCCCAAATCGAACTTTTCTGCTTAACATAATCATAACGATAACAATACCAGAAAGAATTACCCCAAGCAGTTTTATAATCTGAAGAATTAGCTATTTTGTAACCATCAACTGAATTTTGCGCATAAAACATTTTATAAAAAGTATTACTTCCAGCAGACATTCCTGTCTCACAGCCATCTTTCCATCCTTGTTTAAATTCCAATGATGCATGTTCTAGATCTTCATCAAAAGTATGATTTGGTCTATTTGGAAGATAATCCGCCACTCCAGAAAGACAAGAGGTGGTAAGTAACAATAATAATAATGATATTTTGTAATCTAGCCTAATATTCATATTTATTGCAATGGCATATGTCTCATTGAGTGATAGTGAGTGAAAACAGCACTGTGAATATTACAAGCGAAAAAACCATGCCCCCAAGATGTTTGATAAACTTTGTCATGTTGGTAAATACCACTACCAAAATCTGTTCCTTCTTTATCTTCATAAACCCTGCCATTAGCAAAATATTTACTTGAACCCAAAGCTGTTCTGCAACCATTATGCCAGCCGGCTTTATACTCCGGAGGGCCATCTGGCACAGTCATATCCAAAGTTATTGGTTGATAAAAGCCAAGATTCGTTGGTAATCTGCACGAGCTAATTTCTAAGAGTAACAATATTATTAATGTTTTGTTTATCAATTTATACAACGTCATGATCATAAATATAGGTACATTGCTCCATCCCATCAAACCAACCTCTATTGTAATCAGGACTTTTTTGCATTCTTTTAAAATCAAATTTTCTACCATGAATATCACTGAGCAATCCTTTGGTTACAGCATCAAATGCTGAACCGCAGCCATCTTTAAAACCTTTGCCGTATTCTGAATCCGTAGGGGGAAAATTTCTTGTGCCACTGACTGGTCTTGGTGCTAGTACATGCCAATTCCAAGATTTTGGCATTGAGTCGCATGAGCAAGTTAAAACCAACAATGTAACAATTAGCGATTTTCTCAAATTAACTTTTTAATATTTGATTTAAAATACCACTCAATTTAGTGCCCAAAACCTGAAAAGAAAACCTTTTCTCGAGATCTACGTAAGCTTCCTTGGTATATTTCACGTAATTATCTTTATTTTCAATAGCTGCTTTAATCTTTCTTGCTAAATCTTCTTCATTTTGGTTTTCAAATAAATAACCATTTTCGCCATCTCTTATTATCAACCTACCGCCGTCAGTGTCGGAAGAGATAACCAGAGTGGAATGCAGGAATCCTTCAATGATAGGGAGTCCAAATGTTTCTTCCCTTGAAGGCATACAAAAAATATCTAAATCAGCAAAAAAACTCTTCTTATTTTCAACCAAACCCACAAATTCAACCTTATCACTCACTTTCAAAGATTTGGCTAAATTTCTTAAATTATCAAACCCATATCCGCTTTCTTTCACCTCAAAGCCACCAATTTTCATCCTAATCTTAACACCTTCATCAACCATTATTTTTAGGGCTTTTATCATAACATCAAATCCTTTAGCTCTCTCTATTCTGCCGAATCCCCCTACAAGGATCTCATCTCCGATTCCTTTTAAAAAATATTTTTCATCAATCTTAATCGCATTACTCACCACACAGCTTTTTTCTGTCTCCAGACCTGCTTTGATCGCCAACTGAGCAAGTTTTTCATTAACAGATATCGCACAATCACAATTAAGTGAATATTTAACAGTTGTCCCGTGATTAACATTAATAACCTTAAATGAACAAACATTCTTTAGTATCTTTATTAATTTAGTGATCCTTCCTGAATGACAAATAATCACATCCGGTCTAAATTTAAGAACCACCCAAAACAAATGAATTAAATCAAAAACTGGAGATATATTTTTTAAAACAAAAATCTCATTTTTAGGAACATCCCTATAACAACATTTTTTGTTATCTGAAACCAATAACGACACTTCATGGCCCAAACCACTTAGAACATCCGAATAATCCTTAAAAACCTGGTTGACTCCACCAATATTTTGTGAAAAAATAGCATTTAAAATTTTCATAAATCAAACTACAATGATAAATCTACTAACTGACAGATCCATAATTCAAATCCAAGGCCCGGATAAACATAAACTACTCCAAGGCCTGATCACAAATGACATTAACAAGGCTGATCAAAATTTAATCTTTGCAGCGATGCTAAATAATAAAGGTCGCTTTTTATACGACTTTTTTATTTTTGAAAGGCAAGATTCGTTATTTCTTGATTGCCAGAAAGAAAAAGTAGCCGAGATCACCAAAAAACTAAATTTCTACAAATTAAGATCTGACGTCACAATTACCTTAAATGAAGAGCTAAAGGTATTTTCTAGCAATGAAAACCAAGAATCTGGATTTTTGGACCCAAGAAATAAAAATCTGGGATATCGCATCTACAAAAAGCATGAAGGCGAAGAAAATGCAACGGCTTCATACCACCAAAAACGAATAGAATTAAAAATACCCGAAGGAGATCACGATCTGACATCTGAAAAATCCCTAATATTAGAATTTAATTTCGACAATTTAGGCGCAACAAGCTACGAAAAAGGCTGCTATATTGGCCAAGAACTAACTGCTAGAACTCACCACACAGGCCAAATTAGAAAAAAGCTTTACTTTGTTAAAATCAATAAGAATATTAGCATTGATAAAAATACTAAAATTAATTGTGACGACGTTAATTGTGGTATCATTTTATCTTCCTTTAATAAGGATAATTGCTTTTACGCTATGGCTCTAATTAAGAATGAATTTATTAGTTCATCAGATAAATTTGAAGTTAATGGCGAAACAATAAACATTATTAGCTGATGCAAATCTACCTACCAGTTGCAGAAATTCCAATAAATATACTACTCATATTAGCACTTGGCCTTGCAACAGGAGTGTTAGCTGGAATGTTTGGTATTGGCGGCGGCTTTTTAGCAACACCTTTTTTGATGTTTATCGGCATTCCACCAGCAATTGCAGTTGCAACTTCAACCAATCAAATAATTGCTTCCTCAGTCTCGGGACTATTCGGCCATTTAAGGCGGGGTAATGTCGACATTAAAATGGGAATAATATTAGTCATTGGAGGCCTTATTGGCTCAACATTTGGTGTGTCCATATTCACAATCCTGCAAAAAACAGGGCAAACAGACATAGTTATTGCTATCACTTACGTAATATTTCTAGGTTCAATAAGTATTACCATGCTTAAAGACAGCATCAAATCCTTATTACAAAATAAATATCAACTAATCTGGGAAGAAGAAGAAGACACTAGTTTAAACAGATTTCTCGCTAAATTAGACAAGCTTCCATGGAAAGTAACTTTTCCAAAGTCAGAAATCACAATTAGCATAATTACCCCGATAGTTCTAAGTATGGGTATTGGTATTTTGGTATCTTTAATGGGTATTGGTGGCGGTTTCTTAATGATCCCAGCCATGATATACATTCTTCGTATGCCGTCTTACGTTGTTGTTGGGACCTCGCTCTTCCAAATTATTTTCATTGCTTCAAATGCGACTTTCCTCCAAGCCATTACTAATAATACCGTAGACATTGTTCTAGCATTTTTAATGATTGTCAGCTCTGCAATTGGAGCCCAGATCGGCACCAGAACAATTTACAAATCCGATGCTAATTTGATGAGAGTTTTCTTATCTTTATTAATTTTAGGAGTTTGCGCAAAAATGTTTTTAGGCCTGGTTACAGAACCACAAAATTTATTCTCGGTAGAAATACTTAAATGATAAGATTAATTCTAATATCTACATTGCTAATCTTTATCTCAGGCAGAAACCTCATCGCTAGCCCTATTATATCTGGTATTTCAAATAATGAGATCAACATAGACACCAGCTTCAAAGGCACCCAAGTATTATTATTTGGTGCAAAAGGCTATGCCGGAGACATCGTGATCGCGATAAGAGGCCCTCAAAAAGACTTTAGAGTCACCAAAAAGAGAAGATTCTTGGGTCTGTGGCATAATGGGCAAAGAGTAGTATTTAAGGACACTTACAGCCTCTATTCGCTTTTCTCAACCTTTAACAATATTAAGGAATCCAGCAAGTTACTCGAAGAGTTAGAACTTGGAAAATCCAATATCCACTTTAACACAGATAAGAATATTGACGAAAATCTCAAATCTAACTTCAAAATAGAATTAGTTGATCAATTAGAAAAGAAAGGACTCTACAGCCCTGGAACAGGTAAAATAGACTTTCTTGATGAGACCCTATTTAAGGTCATTATCGATTTTCCTAAAAACATTTCACGTGGAGTTTACACCGCTGAAATTTATCTAGTTAATAATAAAAATTTACTTTCTTTTCAATCCATTCCGATTTACGTTAACCAAGTTGGCCTAAGCGGACAAGTTCTTGATTTCTCTCAAAAACAATCCTTTTTATACGGTATTTTAGCAGTCTTATTAGCTCTGGTTATTGGCTGGTTGGCTAATGTAATTTTTGTAAAACTTTTCAGCAAATAAAAATATGATAAAAGACATCGATGAAATCCCTACAATCATAACCTGCATTGACGCTACCAACGTTTCTGAATGCTCACTGCTTTATGCCTGCTATTTGGCGAAAAAGAACAGATACAATGTAAAGATCTTATCAGTCGTAGAACAATCTCACCAAAATCTACTTTTTGGCTCAAGAGCCATAGGTAATGAAAAAAGGAAATTCGTTGAAGCTAAGCTAGCTAAACTATTAAAAAAAGCCTTTACCGAAACAAAAATAATGCCATTCATTTCAGTTCGTGAAGGTGAAATAGTTAGAGAAATCAAAAAAGAAATAGAGATGACACCAAATTGCCCAATGATAGTTTTCGGCAAATCGGATAATGCAAAAAGTGACAATGTAATTTTGCCAAAAGTAGCGCAAAAACTTGGAAGCAAAAAAATAAAAGTACCAATAACTATTGTTCCGGCAAACCTACCTGATCACTTTTACAAGAACTTAATATAAACCCTTATCAAATACGTGCCTCTATTTCGCTCAGTTTTCACAATATCTTTCTACACTGCGCTATCTCGAATATTGGGCTTTGTCAGAGATGTCTTAATCGCTAGATATCTTGGGGTTAGCCTTATGTCTGACGCATTCTTTGCTGCTTTTAAATTACCAAACTTCTTCAGAAGAGTTTTCGCCGAAGGAGCCTTCAACTCGGCTTTTATACCAATATTTATCGAGAAACTCCAAGACAAAAAAACAAAAGATGACGAGTTATTTTTCGTTCGAAACGTCTTCTCCCTACTCTTTTACATACTACTAATATTCATCTTAGTCTTTCAGATATTCATGCCTTTATTTATGAAAGGCCTTTTCCCCGGCTTCTTCAATGACCCTGAAAAAGCAGAATTACTGATCAATCTCTCAAGAATTACAATATTTTATCTATTATTTATCTCCCTCGTATCTCTTTGCTCAGGTATCTTAAATTCCGTTGGTAAATTTGCTATTCCGGCCTCAGCACCAATTATTCTAAATGCTTCATTAGTTGCTTCTATCTTCCTTTTTGGCTCATTTTCTCCTACCTACGCTCATGCGCTATCTTGGGGTGTATTTGCTGCTGGAATATTACAATTTATTTGGCTTTTCATTTTCACCGCCAAGTCTGGATATTTGCTTTATCCAAAAATGCCAAAATTTAATACCGATCTTAAAAAGTTCTTTGCTCGCCTAATACCAGGGGTCATAGGCGCCAATTTATTACAAATAAATCTTTTAGTAAATTCTATCTTCGCCAGCCTAATTTCCGGCGGTGTATCTTATCTCTATTACGCTGACCGCATAAACCAACTCCCTTTAGCGTTAATTGGGATTGCGATTGGAATTGCCCTACTTCCTGATTTATCCAAAAAAATAAAGGCCGGAAAACATACTAGCGCAATTAGAATGCAAAATATGGCTTTAGAAGCTGGCCTAATACTAGTAATTCCGGCCACCTTGGCACTTACAATAATAGCCACGCCAATAATTTCCGCGCTATTTGAAAGAGGAGAATTCACCTCCAATGAAACCTTCCACGTTGCCAAAGCCCTAACATTTTATTCTCTGGGCCTACCAGCCTATGTTTTGATAAAAGTAATTGAGCCAGCCTTTTTTGCCAGATCAGACACTAAAACACCCATGCGCATCGCCTTTATTTGCGTGATCTCAAATATCGTGCTTAACATCTTCTTCTTCGTCTTGGATATGAGTTATGTCGGCATTATCATAGCTTCGGTATTTTCTTCATATTTAAACTTAATCCTCCTTCTCACTACTTTAATTAGGCGCAAACATTTCAAATTCGAGAAGAAGTTCGTTAAAAAGCTAATACTAATTTTGATACCCTCAGTGGTTATGGCTTTTTCTTTGATTTACATGAAAGGTCTATTTGTGGCCAGTAACAAATTCCATAATATAACCGAACTAACAATAATGGTTACGACAGGAATATTGATCTACGGAATCACCTCTTACTTCTCAGGAAGCTTAAATATCCTGTCCAAATCACACCTTTTAAAAAAGAACTAATGATTAAATGCGATTATTTTGGTAAATGCGGCGGATGTTTTTATTTCGACCTGGATCAAGAAAAATACCAACAAGAAAAAATAAAATTACTAGACTCCGTTAATAATTTAAATATCCCTCCTAAATGGATTTGGGTGAGTGACAATTCACGCAGGAAGATAACTTTGCAAGTCTCCGCGACAAATCAATTAGGCTTTTTTAAGGAAAAATCTAAGGAAGTTATTGCGATAACTAGTTGCCCTGTCGCCACGAAAAAGATTTCTGATTTCCTTCCAAAACTACAACAGCTTTTAGGAAAACTTCCTCATAAAACTGTTAAGCAAGTATCCATAATCGAGTTTGATAATTGCCTAAGTTTAATATTTTATCTTACAAAAGATCTAGAATATACCCAACATCAGAAAGTAATTGATTTTGCCAAGGCAACTAACTGCAACATTTCATCTCACAAGGATGGGCAAACTTCTCCTGTAATAAAATTACAAAATAACCAGATAAATATTAATGATTTTACACTGAATCTAGATTCCAATATTTTTATTCAGGCTACCAAAACTGGTCTTAAAAATATTGTCGATATTGTCACAGATGAAATAAAAAATGGCGATAATATCAATAATGTCGCTGATATTTATTCCGGATTTGGCATTTACTCATTTGCCATTTCGAAGATAGTAAAAAATATTTCCTGCTTTGAAGGCAGCTCTGATATGACCAATCTTGTGAAAGAAAATGTCAAAATAAATCGAGTCAAAAATATCCTAGCAAATAGACGCGACGTATTTCAAAACCCTGTAGATAAAAGACAGTTAAATAAATTTGACCTGGCTCTACTAAACCCACCAAGAAATGGTGCGACTCCGCAAATTAAAGAAATAGCTAAATCAGAATTAAAGAATTTAATTTACGTCTCCTGCAGCCCAACAACATTTTTTAATGATGCAAAAATCTTGATTGATTCAGGGTTTAAAATTAAAAAACTTTATGCGCTTGATCAGTTTTATTTAACTAAACATTTAGAATTGATTGGGGTTTTTACTAAGTAATTTAGTTTTTGCATGAACATAGGGTCGGGGGTTATACCCCCGACCTCATGTTCATTACCTATTTGAAAAAACAACAATAATACTCAATAACAATGACGAAATTAGGAAAAATACCAAGCTGGGACTTAACTGACTTTTACAAAAATATCAAAGATCCACAAATCGATATGGATCTTAAATTATTGGGTGACGAAGCTGAAAAATTCTCAAAAAAATATGAAGGAAAAATCAACGAGTTAAACGCTGAGAATTTATTAAAATCAATTCAGTCTTACGAGAACACGTCAGAAATCATGGGCAAGATTTCTAGCTATTCTTATTTGATTTATGCTTCTGATTTGTCCGACCCAGACAACCTAGCCTTCCACCAAAATACTTCCGAGAAACTAAATTCTCTAAGCACAAAATTAGTTTTTTTCACATTAGAAATTAACAAAATAACCGACGCAAACTTAAAAAATCTTCTTACAAACGAAAAACTCGCTAGGTACCAACCTTTCATTCGCGATATTAGATCTTTTAAAAAATTCGAACTTTCCAGTGAACTAGAAAAATTCAACATAGACAAGAATGTAACTGGCAGAAATGCATTTATTAGGCTCTTTGATGAGACCGTGAGTAATCTTGAATTCACCTATGAGAAAAAGACTCTAAACAGCCAGGAAATTTTCGACTTACTTTCTAACAAAGATGAAACAATCAGAAAAACAGCTGCTAAAGCAATTGGCAAAACCTTTGAACAAAATGTCAAACTATTCGCCTTTATCACAAATATATTAGCCAAAGATAAAGACACTTCTGACAAACGCAGAGGCTTTAAAACTCCAATATCTTCAAGGAATTTAAATAACTGTATCGAAGATGAAGTAGTTGAAACTTTAATCACCAAAGTAAAAGAAAATTATAAAGATGTTTCTCACAGATATTACAAAATAAAAGCCAAAATTCTTGGCAAAAAACATCTAAATTACTGGGACAGAAATGCTCCTTTATCTGGCCAAGAAGATCTTACCACATTTGAAGATGCCAAAGATTTAATCTTGGAAGCATATGGAGAATTTAATCCAAAGATGAAAGAAATTGGCCAAACATTCTTTGATAAAAACTGGATAGATGCGAAAGTTGTAAAAGGTAAAAATTCTGGAGCTTTTTCTCACCCAACAGTTCCGTCCGTACATCCCTACATTTTAATGAACTACCAAGGAAAAGTTAGGGACATTATGACTTTAGCTCATGAATTAGGACACGGCGTGCATCAACAGTTAGCTAAAAAACAAGGTTATTTAATGTCGGACACGCCTTTGACTTTAGCAGAAACGGCATCTGTTTTTGGTGAGCAACTGACTTTCCAAAAGATCCTTAAAAGAGAAACAAACTCAGAAAAGAAAAAACTAATAATTGCCAATAAAGTTGAGGACATGATCAACACTGTCATTAGACAAATTGCATTCTTGGAATTTGAAAAGAAGGTTCACGAAAACAGAAAAAATGGTGAATTATCTCTAGATCAAATCAATAAATTCTGGATGGATGTGCAAGAAGAAAGCTTGGGCGACGTCTTCAAATATGACGAGGAATATAAATATTTCTGGTGCTACATTCCGCATTTTATTCATTCACCCTTTTATGTTTATTCTTATGCATTTGGTGATTGTTTGGTTAATTCACTTTATGGAATTTATCAATCTGGTTCAATTAAGGATTTTGAAAATAAATATATAAAAATGCTTGAATCTGGAGGAACAAAACATCATAAAGATCTCCTAAAACCATTCGACCTAGATATTTCCAACCCGGATTTTTGGCAAGCAGGTCTGGATGTGATAATAGGATATATAAATCAGCTAGAGGAATAAAAATGAATGACGCTCAAGTAAAAGAAATTTTTGAAGAATTATATAACGAGATAGATGGTTATGAGATCTCCAAACAAGCGAGAAAAGACTCTGAACTAAATACAGAAAAATTTCTTTACGGTGAACTGCCGTTGGAGACTTGCCATGAAATATTAGAATTTGCCAATCCAAAAAAAGGACTATTTTGTGATTTAGGATCTGGAACCGGAAGAGTGGTTTTAGCGATGCAACTACTTGGAAATTTCAAAAAATCAGCAGGCGTTGAAATTCTAAAAGGTCTTCATGACCAAGCTACAAAAATTCATGAAAGTCTACAACAAAATCATCCGCAAATTGCCCAACAAATTAGTTTCCACAATAGGGATATTTTCAAAACCAAACTTAACAATGTTGATTTTGTCTTAATGAATCACCCTTTTAAAGATGGCCAAATCTTTGAGCAATTAGAAGAAAAGTTCCTGAATGAACTCAAGCCCGGTACAAAAATCGCCACTATCATCAGAGCTTTAAAAAGTTCAGAATTTAAGAGATTAGGTACCAAAACCTTAAAATTCAGCTGGGGAGATTCTAGTGTTCATTTTTTTGAAAGATAAGCGAATAGACTTATTTAGTCCATTCGCATCTTTTAATTAAAAGTCAATTTTTTATTTGATTTTTAATAACATTTTCTAATGTCCTTCCATTTTAAAAATCTGTCATATAAAAACTCGTCACTGCTTTACTTACTAAATAGTGACCTTTTACCAAAATCATGACTAAAAGAATAAAATACCGAGCATTTTCCCTAATAGAATTATCAATAGTAATAGTAATTATTGGAGTCCTTTTAATAGGAGTGATTGGCGGAAAGCATCTAATAAACAAAGCCAGAATAAACTCAGCCCAAGCATTAACTAGATCATCTCCGGTAAGCGGAATTATGGGTAACAAATTATGGATAGAATCTTCCTTGGATGAAGTATATTTAGGGGAAGGTCTCTCCACGGGTGACGCGATAGCTTCTTGGCAAGATAATTCTTCTAACAAAACTGCTATCTCAATTTCTGCAGTAAATAGCGGGCCAACTTATTCCAACTCTATTAATAGTATTCCAGCAGTACAATTTGATTCAGCTAGTGAGACGAATCACTTACAAATTGACAACGCAGCTTTTCTAAATGGCACTAATTACACAATATTTTTCGTAGAAAAAAGAATGGATACGAATAGCAGTGTAGACAATTATTTATTAGGAGAATCTAGTGCATTTGGAATTGGTTATGAAACAGGATCTACAATAATTCAAACTCACTCAGAAAGTGCCTCCGCAGACAATCAAGCCTCCATTGAGTCATTATCTGCTTACTCAAACAATCCAAGAATGCTATCTTTCACCCACTCAGACACTCTAGGAAACGCAATTTACATTAATGCCTCCCTAGCTAATGAAGACACGACCCCAAACGCCACAACTCATTTGTCAGGAATAACTACTTTAGCAATTGGTAAAGGCTATAATGGTGAGATAGGTGAAATAGTAATATTTGATAGAAAACTAAAAACTATAGAAAGAACAGAAGTAGAAGATTACCTATCTGATAAATGGAATGCTCCAAATAACCGAGATACAATTCCTAGTTGTAGCGGAACAGTGCTATCAAGCGGCTGCGAAGCTAACTGCTCTGCTCCAACTGTAAATGGCATAACAAGTTCCGATACAATAGCATCTGGATCAACAGGAAGCTATGATTGCGATGCAACAGGATACACTGGGACAACTCCTTCATATTCATGCTCTAGCGGGGACCTAACATCTTCTACTCCAGCTATTACTGATTGCGTAGATAATGGTTGTGACTCAGACTTAGGATATTATGTAAGCGGCAATGAATGTATTTCTGGATGCCTAGTAAACACAATTGCCGGAACATTAGATTCAGACTCAACAGTATCTAGCTCCACGGTAGTTACTTGCGATGAAACAGGCTATGATGGTTCAACTCTTGGTACATGCTCTCCACCAACAACAATATCAGGATCCTGCGGCTGTGCTGATGGTTATAATGACAATGGCGGAGTATGTGAAGAAAAATGCACCCTAACCTCAGGAGACTCTGGCCTAGATGCAGATACATTAGTTGACTCCGGAGCCTCAACATATGACTGTTCCAACTATGATGGAGGAACTTACTCAGGCTCTATCACTCTTGCCTCATCTTGCAATAATGGTTCAACTCTAACAGTATCTAGCGGATCTTGTTCCGCTTCAGATCCATTTATTTCTACATGGAAAACTGACAATACAGGAACTTCCAATGATGATCAAATTACTCTACCTTTAATATCAAGTGGAACTTATGACTTTAGCGTAAATTGGGGAGATGGTAACATAGATACCGGTATTACTTCTTCAACTGCCCTAACTCATACTTACGCTATTGCTGACACTTATACTGTGACCATATATGGAAACGACTTTACAGGATTTTCCTTTAATGATGGAGTAGATAAAGCAAAACTTCTTGATATCAGCCAATGGGGAATATTCAGTTTTGGCAGCAGCGCCTCTGAGTCTTTTAGAGGGGCATCCAACCTAACCATATCAGCCACAGATATACCAACTAATACTAGTGCATTGACTAATCTATATCGTGCATTCTCAACTTGTACTTCATTAACAACTATTCCTAGTCTAAATGACTGGGACGTTAGCAATGTGACAAATATGAATGAGGCGTTCCTATCTGCCACATCATTTAACCAAGATCTAAACTCTTGGAATACTAGTAGTGCTACAAATATGTCGGGAATGTTTAATGGTGCTATTGCATTTAATGGCAATATTTCTTCTTGGACCACAGATAATGTTACTACTCTGCAAAGGATGTTCTATTATGCTGAAGCATTTGACCAAGATCTTAATGGTTGGAATGTTGCTAACGTTACAACTATGGAGGCAACGTTTAGAAATGCTGCAGCCTTTAGCCAAGACCTTAGCTCCTGGACTACTGACAGCCTTACAACTGTTTATGAAACGTTCTATGCATCAGATATTGACTTTGATCTTTCTCAATGGAATTACGAAAATGTAACTAATTTTGGTAAATTTATTCAAGGCGTAAATCTGAGTGTTGAGAATTGGAGTAATCTAATGATAAACTGGGCCGAAGAGCCTACAATAGCATCCTCAGTAAGCATTACCTCCGTATCTGGACATAATGCATCTGGTGCAATTGCCAAAGCAGATTTAGAAGATAATCACAGCTGGACCATTAATGATGCTGGGAAACTTTCAGTACCAAATTGCACTGGTGGAGATACTACAGATGATACAACTGTAGAAGGAGATATCATTCACATATTCACTACAACTGGAACCGCTACTTTAAGCTGTTCTATTCCAGTCACTGCAAAAATATTAGTTGTTGCAGGTGGTGGTGGTGGTGGTGGCTGGGATTCAAGTTCTGGTGGATCTGGCGGTGGAGGCGGTGGTGTTTTATATGACGCAACATACTCATTAGAAGCTGTTGACTATGAAATAGCAGTGGGTGCCGGAGGGAGTGCTTCTTCAGGTGTTGGCCAAGGATCCGATGGTCTATCATCTTACTTGCAGAAAGCATCTGACGGCACTAATGACATCACTACCACTGGTGGTGGTGGTGGTGGTGCCAGAGATGGACATGGTAGAAGCGGAGGTTCTGGT
>Ga0209711_10000612_pt1 | contig 36266 bp, 38 predicted proteins | sample ArcticOcean_MG_C_7_FD_187441 | JGI IMG/M metagenome (GOLD analysis project Ga0209711, IMG submission 187441) | Marine microbial communities from western Arctic Ocean - ArcticOcean_MG_CB11_88 (SPAdes) (version 2) | ecosystem: Environmental > Aquatic > Marine > Oceanic | place: Arctic Ocean...
AGACTAGTAAACGATAAAATAGAACAAATTCTAATAGTAGAAGATGCATACCAATCTAGTCTAGAACCTTCCTGTAAAGTAACTAATAATAATAAAAGCCCTAATGCTAATAGTACTATTCCATAATAATCAATCTGTTTGGCTAAGTGTCTTTCTCTATCATCTAAATCTATAAAGAAATATGCTAATATTAATAAAACTATCCCTATAGGTATATTATACAAAAACATCCAGCGCCAACTGATCATTTCTGTCATATATCCTCCAATAGCAGGGCCAAAAGCTATAGAAGATACTCCTACAGTAGCCGTCAAGGCTAAAGCAAAAGGCAACTGCTTTCTTGTGAATAAAAGATAAATACAAGAAAACATTAATGGCATGAGTGCTCCACCAAAAAACCCTTGCATGACTCTAAAGCCTACTAATATATAAAAGTTACTAGTAGAGGCCGCTCCAATACAAGCAACTAAAAAACCAGATAAGGCTATTAAAAATAATAACCTAATTGATAGCAAACGTGATAGCCAACCAGCAAATGGAATAATCACTACTTCTGCCATTAAATACGCAGACATAACATAAGAAACTTGATCAAGGCCTATATTTAAAGCGCCTTGTAAATTTCTAATAGAAGAACCTACAACCTGCATACTAATTACATTTAAAACAAATCCAAATAATATAATTAGGAACATGCCTAAATTTTTATAATTCATATCTGCCAAATTTTGATCCAAGAATTGTTAATTTATGTCTTTAAGTATTTAAAAAAATATGATCTTATAAAACATGTAGTCTTACAATTGCTAATTATTGACTACAGATATGTATTTTAAGTAGGTTCAATATGAATAATGAAATTATAGAAATTTGGGGATTTAAGACATTCAGACCTTTTAGAATATACTGGGCTTTAGAAGAGATGAAATTAAATTATAAAAGCTATAAAATAGGATCTAGAACAGGTGAAACGCAAACAACTCAATATCTAAAAATAAACCCTAAAGGCAAGATACCTTTATTTAGACACAATGAAATATACATAAGTGAAAGTGTTGCGGCAATGAACTATGTTGTTCAGAATTTTAAAAAATCTCAAGACTTTTATTTACCTACTTCACCTAAAGATAGAGCCAAGATTGATGAATGGTCTTATATGTGCGCAATGGAAATAGATTGCTTAGGAGTTTATGTTATGAGAAAACATAAAAAAGTAAAAAACGGAGGCTTATCAAATATATATGGAGAAGCTCCAAATGCTATACATGCGGCTAAAGATAATATTATAAGAATGCTGGAAGCATGTGAAAAAGATATTCCCGATACAAACTGGTTAATGGGGAAAAACCCAAGCTGTGCAGATATAATGTTTATGAGTTGTTTGCAGGTGCTAAAATTGTATAGCATAGAAATTAAGAGTGAAAAAATACTATCTTATTATGATAGATCTATAAAAAGACCTGAATATATTGAAGCTATGATTCAAACATATGAATATGGAACACTTGAAGAATATCAAAAAGCTACACTATAACTAAGAATTGAAAGAATTATTATGATTGATAAAGGACCATTAACAGGGATTAAAGTTATAGACCTTACTGCTATGGTATCAGGGCCAGTTGCAACAATGATGCTTGGTGATCAAGGAGCCGATGTAATTAAAATAGAACCCCTATCAGGCGAATTAATGAGAAGTGTAGGTGCTCCAAATAATGGAATGACTACATCATTTTTATGCAGTAACAGAAGTAAAAGATCTTTAACTATAAATTTAAAAGATATAGAAGGCATAAAGATAATAAAAAAACTAATAAAAAATGCAGATGTCATTGTTCAAAATTTTAGGCCTGGAACAATGAAAAGGATGGGGCTTAGCTATGAAGAAGTAAAAAAAATTAATAGTAATATTATTTATACTTCAATAAGTGGATTTGGAGATAAAGGGCCTTATTCAAAACAAAGAGTATATGACCCTGTAATTCAAGCATTATCTGGACTTGCAGATATACAAAGAGATCAAGAAACAAAATTTCCAAAAATGGTAAGGACTATTATTCCTGACAAAACCACAGGAATGGCAGCGGCTCAAGCTATAAGTTCTGCTCTATTTTATAGAGAAAGATATGGAAAAGGGCAGCATATAAAACTAGCAATGCTTGACGTAATGATAGCATATTTATGGCCTGAAGGAAGCTCATCATTATCCTTTGTAGGAAAGGAAAGTGACCCCTCATCTGGACAGATGGGATTAGATTTAGTGTTTGAAACAAATGATAATAAATTTATAACTGCAGGTGCTGTGACCGATAAAGAGTGGTTAGGCATGTGTAATGCTTTTGATAGAAAAGACTTATTAGTTGACCCACGATTTAATACACCGAGATCTAGATTTGATAATAAAACTGAAAGAAGGTTAATAGTTGCTCAAGAAATAAAAAAACATAAAGCTAATGATATATTGCAAAAATTAGCTACTAATGAAGTTCCTAGTGCTCCTATCTTAAATAGAGAAGAATTAATTGAGAATGAACAAGTTTTACAAAATAAAATTATAGAATTTCATGATAGTAATATTTTTGGAAAAATCAGATCTCCAAGGCCAGCTCCTATATATTCTGAAAGCCCCTTAAGTGGAGAGCAACTTGCTCCGCTTCTTGGAGAAAACAGTATAGAAATTTTGAAAGAATTAAATTATTCTGATGATGAAATTAAAGTATTTATTAAAGGAAATATCACATCAACTTTTATTTAATTTCTGCAATCTTTATTAATAATTTTTTCTTTCATTTTGGTTTTGCAGAAAACTCCTTGTTTAAAATATACATCATCAACAGTGATAGTACTTAAATCAGCATTGACAAAGATTGCCTTATAAAAATTTGCAGCCCTATATTTTATATTATTCATATTACTATTGTTAAATACAGACCTTCTAAAAGCACTATAAGATAAATTTGCAAATTCTAAATTTGAATCTGTAAAATTTACCCCCCTAGCTTTAACTTTAGACATATTTGCATAAGATAAATTTACATTATCCATTAATGATAGAGACAAAAGTGATCCAGTAAAATTAGTTTTAATAAATGAAGAAGTAGACAGAATTGATTTTTGAATATTAGCATTAGTGATCGTAGCGTCATCAAATTTTGTTTGCTCAGCCTTTACCCCATACATTTTTGCAAGGTCTAAATTAGCTTTTATAAAAATAGAATTTATGATGGTAGAAGACACTAAGTTAATTTCTGTTAAATCGGTGTTAGTAAAATTGCTGTCTTCAATTAAAGTAGTATTCATATCGGCATGTACAAAAGTAGCATTTGTAAAATCAGATGATAGTATTCTAGAGTTTGCCATTTTTACGTTATTAAAATTAGCGCCTGTTAAGATAGATTCTGATATAATTGCCTGATCAAGATATTTATTTTCAAAATTATAATTACTTAAATCACATTGATGGCACTTACTATTCTGTAAAAAATAGTTCACATCTTCTTCATTATAGGCATATAGCACTAAATTATTAGAAAAAATAATAATGCTAAATATTATAAAATAAATAAGTTTCATAGTTTTCTCTCTGATCAATGGTGGGCGATATTGGATTTGAACCAATGGCTTCCTCGATGTCACCGAGACACTCTACCCCTGAGTTAATCGCCCATTACTTATTGTATAAATCATAATACCTTATTTTAAAATAAATAAATAAGAAATTAATATAAACCATGCTAAAGATAAAATTTGCAAATACCGATCTTTTAATGCTGCATCTGTTGGGTCTCCTAAATATTTACCTTTCCAAGCAATATATAAATATCTTAAAAAGATTAGTAATATTAATGGGAAAGTATGCCAAATTTCATCACTTCCATGTCTGTATATAACGTCAGCGTCAAAAGAAAATAAGCCATAAAAAACTACAGTAGATATAATACAAAATATTAATACAGTTTTTAACAATAAATTATTCCATTTTGCTGATAAATATTCTGGGTTTTCAACAAATTGGCCCAGTCTTTTACCTGTTGCTAATCCTAATGAAGCAAAACTAATTATTAATAAAGTCCATACAGATTGATCAATTTCAGTAACAATACCTCCTGCTACAATTCTAATCAAAAAACCTGAAGCAACTGATAATATATCTAAAATAACGATATACTTTAAATACAAAGTATATAAAACATTTATAAATATATATAATAATACTAAGAATACAGCCTTTGGTACAAAAAAAATTGAAACTAGAATTGATAATATTATAAAAAATATAGATAAGATATAACCATTAAGTATTGTTATTGCTCCCGTAGCAAATGGTCTATGTTTTGTTCTAGTATTAATTTTATCTTTTTTTACATCTTTAATATCATTAAAAATGTATATTCCACTGGCAACTAAACAGAAACAAATAAACATATAGATAGAGCTTAGAGCACTAATACTGCTAAATTCTTTAGGGCTTAAAAGTATTGGAAAAAAAATAAGTAAGTTTTTTACCCAATGATGAGGTCTTATAAGAATTATATATTTGTTATACATAAAATAGTTATTCCGTTTAATTTATAAATATGTTAATTAATAGTAATATTTTAAATCTATCCTATAATAGATCCGTAATGCAGGAATATACAATAAACATGAAAATTTTAATATATATACTTTTTTTATTTAGCTTATCCATTAATGCATATGCTTTTGATGAAGATTGTATTAACTCAAAGCAATTTCCTTTTTGCTTATATAAAGATTCAAAAATTGATTTTATAATTCTTAGAGATGAAAAAGAAGTAGGATGGCATAAGGTAGCATTTGAAAAAACTAATGATGGCTTTAAGGTTGAAACTACTGCCTATATTAAAGCCCGATACTTATTATTTTTAGACTATGTCTTTGAGTATTCATCAATATCTAATTGGGTAAATAATCAACTAATAAATCAAGAAGTTTTAATAGATGATGATGGAAACAAATACAATATAAATATTACTAACATATCAGATGACTTATTAGAAATCACTGACGAAGATAAAAATACTGTTACTATTTCTAATAAAAATATTATACCTTCTGACCATTGGCATCCGTTTGAAATAAAGTATAATAATATGATTAATACTTTAAACGGTGAAGTATTATCAACAAAAATAAGTAAAGTAGATAATAATACATGGTTTGTTGATGGTAAAGTTAAGTATTATATAAATTATGACGATGATGGAAGATGGACAGGCCTAAAATTTAACCCAGATGAAGATACTGTCATTGAATATGTTTGTATAAGCTGCAACTAATTTTTTAAATTAAACTCTAATCTTTGATAAAAATCTTTTATTCTCATAGAATTTATACCAAAATCACTTTTTCCTATTCTAGAAGCAGACCTAACATCAACTTTTATCTCATCTGATATTAGTTTTTCTATTCTAATTATTATATCATCCTTAAAACCATACCAAAAACTACTATCAACTGCTTCTATTAAACCTTCTTCTAAGTTAGAATATGTAATCTTTAAACCCATTTCATTTATACTATTTTGAGATACATCAAAAACTTCTGCTAGTGTTTTATTAATAACTTGGAATGATATTATTTTAGAATTAGGTTTATTAAAACCACCATATTTTTGTAATAAAATATGTTCATCTGTGAACAGATTATGATTTTTATATATTTTGAATTCAATAAAATCATCATAGTTTGTACTAATATCATTAATTACAGGGTTGCTTTTTAATGCAATAATATTATTAAAAAAATAAACTACTAAAACAATATTAATAATAATATTAAATAAATTATTTAATATTGAACTGTAATGGCTCCTACCAATTAAATTTCCAAAAGCTATTAGGGATAATACTAACGCAATCAAAGATGTATAAATAGAATATTTAGTTAAAGTTAATAGAGAAAATACAAAACTAAATATTTCAAACCTAAAACCCATAACTGAAATAAATAATAATAAAATAGTAACAATCGTAACTATATTAGAACAAACATGCCAATAATTATTACTTTTAGGCCTTTCAAAATAACTCATAATAAAACCATTCCATTATAATAATAATAATAGGTTTATATAAAATAACAATTATAAAATAATTTAGATTTATAAAATATAATTAATTAAGATTATTTATGCATAAAATATTACGAAATAATAACATACGTGGCGCTATTTGGATGTTAGGTTTTATAATTAATATTACGATAATGGCTATAAGTATCAAGGAGCTTAGTGTTAAATATAGCTCTTTTGAAATTCAAAATTTTAGAAATATTTTTAGCATTATAATAATACTTTCTATATATATGTTTAAGAATACCCCTCAAATCAAAACTTTTCAGGTTAAGACAAACCTTATAAGAAATATATTTCATTTTATTGGTCAGTCAGCCTGGACATGGGGATTGACTGTTCTTCCTTTAGCAGTAGTATTTTCTATAGAATTTACTATGCCCATTTGGGCTGCAATTATATCTTTAATAATATTCAGAGAGAAAATTACCGTAAATAAAATATTATTTTTAACACTTGGATTAATAGGTACTTGGATTATTTTAATGCCAGATACAAAACATTTAGGGCTGTATAACCTGATTGTTTTATTCGCTGCTATAGCTTATGCAATAGCTCATAATTTTACAAAAAAACTAACAAACACAGATAGTATACTTTCTATACTATTTTTTATGTCTATTATTCAACTACCATTTTCATTAGTAGGCTCAATTGTAGTGGGAAATTTACATTATAATATAATCAAAGAGCTTCCATTAATACTACTATTAACATTTACTTCTTTATTAGCTCATTACTCTTTGTCAAGTGCCTTAAAAATATCTGAAGCATCGATAGTTTTACCTATTGATTATGTTAGGTTGCCATTAATATTATTTATAGGTTGGTATTTTTATGGAGAAGCAATATATTTTAACACACTGCTAGGAAGTCTATTAATTATATTTGGGGTAGTAGTCTTTTTAAATAGAGATTACACAAAAAAATAATTTCAGGACTGCATGAAACAGCCCTGAAATCACAAAATAAAAAATTATTTATGAAACAATTTTTATGTTATCAGCAGAAGCTTTACCGTTTTGGCCTTCTACTAATTCATATTCTATTTTGTCTCCCTCATTAAGAGTGTCAAGTCCGGCACCCTGAACAGCTGTTATATGCACGAATGCATCTTTTGAACCGTCTTCAGGAGTTACGAAACCATAACCTTTTTTAGGGTTAAACCACTTAATTATACCTGTTGGCATATTATTTTCCTTATCTAATAATTTAGGAGATCAAAAATTGTAAATTCTTACATTCGACTGGTGTTAAACTCCATAAATAAACTACAATGTAGTCTTCTTCAAAAAAAACTGTAATAAATTACAGCGCGGATTGGCCTCCCAGTTGACCCACTAAAATTCCGCTGGGAGATAATACATAAAAGATGGCCTTGTGGCAAATTAATACTAATTATTATTTATATCTCTCTTTGTTAGCAAAACTTGGTCTTGCTCTAATAAAGAAATAGTATTAGTAATTACTTGTCTATTTATAGATTCTTTTACCATTTGCTGAGCGACTATAGGCTTTTTTGCAAGACCTTTTAGAAATTTTTTTGCATGCTCAAATGGATCTTTAGCTATTTCTTCACATAAACCCCAATTTAAGGCAGTTTTTGCATCTATTTTTTTACATGCTATTGTAATTATTTTTGCTTTAGCTGGTCCAACTAATGATACTAATTTTGGTATTGAGCCCCATGAATAAGTTATTCCTATATCTACCTCTGGGGCAAAAAAATATGCATTTTCTGAACAAAATCTAAAGTCGCATGATAGCGCTAATGAAACACCACCTCCTATACAGTCACCTTCTATTGAAGCCACTGTTATTTGAGGAAGGTTCGTCCAGGCATCACACATTCTTAAGCCTAACCTATTCTTCTGCCGAGCTTTTAATAAATCCAACCCTTCACCAAAAGCATTTTTTTCATTTAAGTCATTTCCAGATGAAAAAACTCCTTTTTCTCCTGATAAAATAATAGCAATTATTTCTGTATTGTCTCTTAATTCTAAAGCTAATTTTTCCAACTCTATTTTAATTGAGTCCGATAAAGCATTTCTTTTTTTATAATTTTTTATAGTTACTGATAGAATTCTAGGCTCTACAACTTTTATATCTATTAACTTATGACTCATCTTTAATATCTTTTATAGAGACTTTACCCTTAGCTTCAGGAAACACCCATAATCCGATAATCATAAGTATCTGTATTAAAAATATTATAGGGACATTTAAATACTTACTAATAAATAAAGATCTAGATAATAAATAGTAATCATAAAGAACATACTTTCTAGATAAATCTGGATTATCGTATAGAATTACCGAGATACCTATAATTAATATCAACAGAGTTAGTAAAATTTTATATTTTGTTGGCATATACCTACCTTTTATATTTTTCATTATAGCCGTTAAAAAGATGTCCTAATAATCCTCTTTTTAAATCTGATGTTTGAAACAACCAATCGGCTATAGGCAAAGTTAAATTCATATTAATCTTTGTCATAACTCCTTGATCATGATGGGCAGCATGATGTCGGCGAAGAGTATTTACGAATGGTAAATTACGTAATATAAAATTATCACCTACATGGCAACAAAAATGCATAGATTCATATATTAGATACATAGAAGTTGTTGTAACTATAAATAGCCAACCAACATTAGTTGAAAAGCACCAAGATAAAATTATAAAACCTGGTATAGACATAAAGGTGAACACAACTAATGCATAAGGAGGAAAAAATGTTACCCTCCAATCATGCGCTCCTGCAAAACGCATTTCATCCTTACTAAAAAATTGATGATGCTGTTGCGTGTGTCGAGAATAAATTGCTCTAGCTCCTGGAAAATTTTGAGGAATATGCATTACGTATTTATGCAAAGCCCATTCAAAAAAATTACAAATAAGAAAAGTAATAGGAATAATAATAAGTTCCCATGCTATTAATGTATTTATATGACTAATGTAATAAAATAATAATAAACCACCTATTAAGTAAATAATAGCTACATGCAAAGATCCATTATACCATCCATCAATTTGATCTCTATAAGCTTTTCTAAATTTAATTAGTCTTTTATCTGGTTTAATATCTTCTAATTCCATTAATGCCTCCCAACATCATCATATTTAATTATACATGTTTAGAACGATAATAATATATATGATTAAAATAAAATACATAACTGATTTGATAAAAAACAATATTATCAAAAACATATTAATTATTAAATAAAATAGCTTATAATTTCAAATTTAAAAAAAATGACAATCAACCTTACCCAACTCATAAAAATCTATTACTATATGGTCTCCTCCGAGCACCTCAATAGGTTTAATACAAGTACCTGTTAAAACTGTCTGTCCTGAATATAGCGTTATGTTATATTTATTTAATTCATTAATTAACCAAGTTAATGCTTTAATTGGATCTTCTAAAACATTACTTCCAATTCCATGACCTATAAGGTGATTATTTTTATAACATCCAACTTTAAATGTTTTTAAATTTATATGTTTCCACGACTTAGTAGGTTCTTTTCCTAACAAATATTCTCCAGCACATGCATTATCTGCAATTAGCAAATTTTTTCCTATTTTATTAAAATTTAAAAATCTTGAATCAGGAATTTCAATTGCCGGACATATATGTTCTATATACTCTAAAACTTCTTCATATAAATATGGTGTATTTTTTTTTTGCATATCTTTATTCAATTTAAAAGAAAACTCAGCCTCTACAACTTTCATTTGATTGTTTTTTAATGAAATCCTATCTCCTGATCTATATAAACGTTCTTTAATTAGTCTTCCTGCGATTGGCCCATCTACTCCTATATGCTTTTGTCCTTCAATACTAGTAGCAGCTATCTTCCAACCAAATAAGTTATGCTTACTATATGTCTTATAATCAGCTTGTAATTTATAAGCTTCTATTGTGCTTTCTGGGATACGTATGTTTTTTAAATTCTTATGAATTAATTTTTTATCCCAAGCCTTTATATAATTATTTTCTTTTAACATATTTATGTTCTCAATTTTTGAAATGACAAGACACTAAAAAATATTACTATAAGTTACTTAATATAGTATATTTTACCTATACATGTATAAAAAATTATTTATTATGTTTTTATAAATTTAAATAAACTTAAAGGGAACGAAATGAAATTTTTAGTAATTGTATTTAGCTTAATGTTTTTTAATGCTTGCTCTACTTATGACAGGATAAAAGAAAATGCTAGTGATGCTTATGATTGGTCAAAAGAAAAAGCTAAGGATACAGTTGAAGGTGTAAAAGAAGTTATATCAGAATAAAAAAATAAGGAAAAAATATGACTAGCCATGCAACTGGTGATGGAAACATACCAACAAGGGATGCAAACAAAAAAGGACTAAAAAGAATCATGACTGTAGGAGGTGTTTATGGAACACGTAACTATACAGTTAAGGATCTTAGAGACCAAAAAGGTAATAACATATTAACTGAAACTGTTCCATTTTCTGTTGAAGAAGCTGCTGCTGCTGAAGAGGCAGGGATAGATACTATGAAAGTTAGATTTGATCCCAAAAACCCTGATTTAGCTATAGCAATTAGAAAAGCGGCACCTAATACATTTATGGCATTTTCTTGTCCACTAATAGCTGCTGCTACTAAAGATGAAGCTGTTAGGCTTGGATATCAGGCAATGGAAATTGGAGCAGATGCCGTAATGACACAGTGGAGCCCTAGTTTTATTGAGGCTGCTACTGAAGCCGGAATACCTGTACAAGCGCATGCGGGTTTAGTTCCCAGAAGAAGTACATGGACAGGTGGATTAAAGGCTGTTGGAAAATCATTAGAAGAAGCAGTTTGGATTTATAATCAGATAAAAATATTTGAAAATGCTGGTGCTTATGCTGTAGAGGTTGAAGTTATACCTGAAGATCTTTTAATAGAAATAAGTAAAAGAACAACTCTTTTAACATCTTCTATAGGTGCAGGCAAAGGTGGAGATATACAATTTTTATTTGCAGATGATATACTAGGCAATAATGGACCTCCATATGTTAGGCACTCTAAACAATATCGCAATTTATATAAAATGAAACAAGACATGCAAAAGGAAAGAGTATCTGGTTTTAAAGAATTTATCCATGATGTCAAAAATGGACAATTTCCAAAAGAAGAACATGTGATTTCCACACCTAATGGATTAATAGAGGGCTTCTTAAAAACAATAAAAAACTGATATAATAAATGCCAAAAATTTTAAATAAAAAACAAATAAACTTTTTTAAAAAAAATGGGTATCTATTTCCTATTAAGGTAATGGAAGAAAAAGAAGCTTCATTATATAGAGCTGAATTAGAAGACTATGAAAAATCCCAAGGTTTAACTTTATCCGGTATTGATAAACATAAATCTCATTTATTATTTAGTTGGGTTAATAAAATTGTTCATAATAATAATATTTTAGATTCTGTTGAAGATATATTAGGACCAAATATATTATGTTGGAGTTCTAGTTTTTTTATAAAAGAAGCAAATGAAAATTCATTTGTTTCCTGGCATCAAGATTCTCAATATTGGGGGCTTGAACCAGATGATGTAGTAACAGCCTGGGTTGCTATTTCTGATGCTTCTCTAGAAACAGGGCCCATGGAAGTGGTTCCCAAAAGTCACAAATGGGGTAATTTAGAACACAAAGATACTTTCAATGAAAAAAATTTGTTAACTCGTGGCCAGGAGTTAAATATAAAAATTTCGGAATATAATACTATTCCTATGCCATTAAAACCCGGAGAAGTTTCATTACATCATGTTAAATTAGCTCACTCATCTAATATAAACAAAACTAATGACAGAAGAATTGGTATTGCAATTAGATACATAACACCTCAAGTGAAACAAACAAAGGCTGACAAAGTAAAAGATACGGCTTTATTAGTTAGAGGAGAAGATAAGTTTATGAACTTTAGTCATGAATCTTTACCAGACTTTAATGTAAACCAAGAAACTATTCTTAACCATAAAATTACTTCAGTTAACCATCATAAAATCTTAATGAAGTAAACCTTAACTAGATTTTATATGAACATCTTTTCGTTTATATACATCTTTTTGTAAAGCTAAACCTAAACCACTTCCTTCTGGTACTGTAATATGACCATTTTTAATTGGAGGAAGACTAGTAACTAAATCTGCATACCATCCATAATAAAAGGCTCTAACTATTTCTTGAATATGGCAATTAGAATTTGCTAAAGCTAGATGAGTACTTGCTGTTAATGTAACAGGGCCAGTACAATCATGAAATGCAATAGGAATATGCCAAGCTTCAACCATAGAAGAGACTTTATTAGCTTCAGATAAACCTCCTCCCCAAGCAATATCCATTATTATTTGAGACAGAGAATTAAGTTCTAATAAAGATCTATAGTCAGCTCTTCCTCCTCTAGTCTCTCCTGCAGCAATTGGTGCTAGAGTGCTATTACATACATCACCTAAAGTTGATAAATGATCCATGAAAACAGGGTCTTCAATCCATAATGGGTTATAGTTTTCTAGCTCTCTGCAGATATGAATAGCCTGAGGTTTATTCCACATAGAATGCAACTCAGCCATTATATCCATTTTATCTCCTAGAGCATTTCTAATTTTATTAAATGGCTCTAGTGACTTTTTCATATCTTCTGGAGATATATATTGACCTTGCGACTTCTCAGCAGCAAAATCAAAAGGCCATATTTTCATAGCAGTAACACCTGAATCTAAAAGAGAATATGCTAAATCTACTGGGTTTTTTAAAAACCCTTCTAAATCTTCATAGCTTCCATTATTATCTAATCCAAAATTTTTAGTTCCTTGTATTGGATGCTTTCTAATATAATGAGAACCAGCACATGTGTTATATACTCTAATGTTTTCTCTAACTTTTCCTCCTAGTAGGCCATGTATGGGTTGTCCTGTTGCTTGGCCCCATATGTCCCATAATGCAATATCTATAGCTGATGCCCCTCTTCTTTCTGCAGAAGCTCCTACAAAACCAGTATACCCAATAAGATTTTTTTGATGCTTTTCTATATGTAAAGGATTTTTTCCAATTAAGTATGGAGCTATAATCTCATGTATATGTGCCTCTGCAGAAGCGGGGCCATAAAATGTTTCACCTAATCCTATTAAGCCCTCATCAGTCTTAACTTCTATAAGTAATAAGTTTGGGAACTCTTCTATTCTTAATGTATCAATTCCAGAAACTTTCATAATATCTTCCTTATATAAAGTAATTAAAGTAATTTAGTATAAATATAGTAATTTTAAAAATTATAACTGGAATATATATATGTTGGATATTAATGGAATCGCTCATATTGCTTTATCTGTAAAAAATATATCTAAATCAAAAAGCTTTTATAAAGAATTAATGCCATTTTTAGGATTAAAATTAGTACATGAAAGTAAAAAATCAATTTATCATGTTGGAGCTAGAACAGGTATTTTAATTCAAGAAGTAGATAAGAATATTGCTTCCTCAGATTTTAGTCAAAATAATATAGGTCTTCATCATTTTTGTTTTAGAGCCAGAAGCAAAGAAAGTATTGATTTAATAAAAGATAAGCTTCTTGAAATAAATGCTAAAATAATACGAGGCCCATTAGATGGAGCATGGGCCCCAGGATATTACTATATTTTATTTGAGGATCCAGATGGAATAAGAATTGAAGTTAATTATGTTCCAGGCACAGGAGTCTTAGACAAAAATAAAAAATTCAACCCTAATAAAGATTATTTATAGTAAGTAATGATTTTATCTAAAAGAAATATCAAATCTTATATGCTTAATGGCTATGTCACTCCTTCTTTGAGACTAACGTCAGAAAATTTAATTTTATTACAAGATAATATTGATATTATTATAAATGAAAATCTAAATATAAGGCCGGAGCAATTAGTTTGCCCACATATTAAAGGTGGTTCTATGGGAGAATTAAATAATAAAAATTATAAGTACTTTTTAAAATTAGCTCATACTAAAGAAATTATTGAAATGATATCACAAATATTAGGAAAAAATATAATATTGTGGGGAGGGCAAATTTTTTGTAAACCTGCATTTCATGGTATGCAAGTTCCGATGCACCAAGATTCTCATTATTGGCCAATTGTTCCTATGTCAACTTGTTCTGTTTGGATAGCCGCAGATAAAGCCACTAAAAAAAATGGATGCCTTGCTGTCATTCCAGGATCTCATAAAAATAAGATTTATAAACATGAAATTAATGATAAAAATACAACTTTAAATTCAGGAATAAATCAAAAAATATTAGAAGATAAAAATAAGGATTATATTACTTTGAAACCTGGTCAAATGTCACTGCATGATGCTAATCTAGTTCATGGATCAGAGAAAAACAATTCTAAAAATAGAAGAGCAGGCATTGTTTTCCGTTACATGTCATCTGATAGTACTTTTAATAGAAAAGCAAAAGATCACAATCAAAATGATGGCCATAAAGTTAACTATTCGTCAAGACCTATATGGCTAATAAAAGGAAGCATGGGAAATAATAGTAAAGTTAAAAATATTTAATACAAATTAGATTTATTTACCCAAATTTTTTATAATATTATGTACATTTTTTTCAAAAGCATGCCCTTTTTTTATAAATATAATATCAATTTGTATTAATATTCCTTCTACCCTGTGCATTTCAATTATGTCATAAACTTGGTAACCTATCTTATTCATATATTTAATATGTTCAAAAAAATTAGGCACACCAACATTATACTCACCCATGAATGGTATCTCTAAAATAATTACAGGAGTATTTAATACAGTGTTTTTTCCGCCTTTTAAGATTGGTATTTCTGCACCTTGACAATCTATTTTAATAAGATCAAAAGATTTTTTACCTTGAAAAGTAATATCTAAAGTGGTTGTATTTCTCTCAATTTTTGCGCAATCATCAAAAAAAGAAGTATTTTCTTTATATATAGAATCTCCTGTATTTCTCATTTCATTCCATATAACTTTTCGTTCTGATTCATCAAGAAGAAGATTTATACAATTCATATTAGAATTATTATTTATCTTATCAAGCTCACTATAATCAATAGCTTCTATTAAAGTATAATTAGCTAATGGAAAAACTTTCTTTTTTACTAAAAGTGACCATTTCCCCTTATTAGCTCCTATATCAAGTATATTTTTTGGAATAAACCCGAATGATTTTAATTTCTTAAGTGAATTTATTAACATTTTCTATCTTTATTTTATTAAATTATTTTATACAAATAGGAAAACTACAATGCTAATCATATACTTCTTGATAATCTAAACAATAAAAACATTCATTAATATCACTTTATTGTATTACTTTGAAAATAATACTCACACGATATGCAAAATTGTGATTAATTATTTTTGAACTATAAATTAAATTTATAATCTTTAAATTGTTCTCTTAATTGTAACTTCTGAATTTTTCCTGTTGCCGTATGTGGTAATGAATCTACAAAGACAACATCATTAGGCATCCACCAAGATGCAATTTTATCCTTTAAAAAACTCAAAATTTCATCTTTAGTTACTTCTAAATTTTCATTTTTTACAATTATTAATAATGGCCTTTCATCCCATTTTGGATGAAAAACACCAATAACTCCTGCTTCCATTACTGACGGATGTCCTACAGCAAAGTTTTCAATTTCTATAGAACTTATCCATTCTCCTCCAGATTTAATTACATCTTTTGTTCTATCTGTAATTTGCATGAACCCATCAGCATCTATCGTAGCAACATCTCCTGTTAAAAACCAATCATCTTCCACATGCGTTTCACTATTTTCTATATTTAAATAACCTGAACATATCCAAGGGCCTCTAACCCATAAATTACCAAAATCTTTTCCATTATTAGGTAGCAATATTCCACTTTCATCTGTGATTTTTATTTCAATTCCATATACTGGTCTACCTTGTTTTACAGCTATATCTAGTCTTTCTGTAAAACTTTGCCCCTTATGTTTTGGAAGAGGTCTATTAATAGTCCCTATAGGTGAAGTTTCTGTCATTCCCCAGCAATGTAATACTTCTACTCCATATTTTTCATAAAACTTTTCCATCATAAATCTAGGACAGGCTGACCCACCTACTACACAACTCTTCAAAGAATCTAACTTCTTTCCTGTCTGTTCTAAATATTCAAATAACATTAACCATATAGTGGGAACGGCAGCAGTAAAAGATACTGACTCGCTTTCTATAAGAAATTGAACACTTTTACCATCAAGGTTTCTACCAGGCAAAACTAATTTAGCACCTACCATGGTAGTTACATATGGAATAGCCCAGGCATTTGCATGAAACATAGGGGCAATTGGCATTATTGTATCTCGTGCTGACAAATTCATTGCATCTGGAGCAGCTGCTGCAAAAGCATGAATTACAGTAGATCTATGAGAATATAAAACTCCTTTTGGATTACCTGTAGTTCCCGAAGTATAGCATAACGAAGAAGCTGTTTTTTCGTCAAACATTGGCCATTCAAAATTACCCTCCTCTCCATCTAATAAGTCCTCATAACAAATTAAGTTACTTAACTTTGAAGATGATGGCATTTGATTCTTATCACATAAAACTATTATTTTTTCTAGAATATCAACTTTATCTAATAAGTTTTCAATTAGTGGGATAAAATCAATATCAATAAATAAAAATTTATCTTTTGCATCATTGATTATAAATATTAATTGTTCAGGAAATAACCTAGGATTAATTGTATGACATATAGTACCTATTCCTGATACTCCAAAATATAACTCATAGTGTCTAAGGTTACTCCATGCCATTGTAGCAATAGTATCACCTTTTTTTGCACCTAATTTTATTAAGGCTTGGGCTAATTTTTTAGCTCTAATATTTACTTTTTGATAATTTGATCTAGTAATTATACCGTCAGAGTCACTGCTAATAATTTCTGTATTACCATGATACCTTGCTGCATGATCTAGTAATGAAGAGATTAATAAAGGTCTTTCTGACATTAATCCATTCATAAAATTATTCCTATTCTAAATTAAACTATAATTATTTTTAATTTCACTACTCTTTTAATTATGATACTGTTGTACACAAATCAATCATAAGCAAGGTATTATATGGGAATAAAAATTGCAATAATTGGTTCTGGACCTGCAGCTTTTTATACTGCTCAATCGCTTCTAAAAGAAGATATTGAATATGAAATAGATATAATTGAAAAATTATTCAGTCCCTATGGGCTCGTAAGATATGGTGTTTCCCCTGATCATCAAAGTACTAAAAATGTAAGCAGGGTATTTGAAAGAACTTTAAATAATACTAATGTAGAGTTTTTTGGAGGAATAGAAATTAATAACTCTCCATCAATTGAAGATATATTAGCTCTTTATGATACCGTTGTTATAGCTACTGGTATGGCAAAAGATAGAGACCTTAATATAAATAATACAAATATTTCTGGCTATTTTGGAGCCACACAATTTGTAAATTGGTATAATGGTCATCCTGAATATAAAAATTTATCTCCAGACTTAAGTGGTGATACTGCAATAATTATTGGTAATGGTAATGTAGCTATTGACTGTGCGAGGTTATTAGTTAGCTCTGCTAAGGAATTAGAAGATACTGATATAACAGATTATGCCAAGATAGCTTTACTAAACTCTGGTATAAAAAAAGTTTATATAATAGGAAGGCGAGGCCCTCTAGATGCTAAATTTACAACTGTAGAAATACGGGAAATGAGTGAATTACTTGATTGTGATCAAGTGCTATCTAAAGGAACACTTCAAAGTATAAGTAAAACTATATTAGAAGATGAAATTAGTAAGCAATATAGAATACTAACTTCCTTCCCAGAAGAAAAACCAAGAAATTCAAACAAGACAAAAACAGTAGAATTTAAATTTTATTTGAGCCCTATCAACATACTTGGGACTGATAGAATATCAGATGTGGAATTTAAGGATAACCTTAATGAAAATAATACAACCATTTCAATAAAAGCAAACCTACTCATCAGTGCTATTGGTTATGAAGGAGAAGAAATCGAAGGAGTACCTACCGATTCTACAGGCAAGATAATTAATAATGATAATATAATTAAAGATAGATTATATGCTGTAGGATGGGCATCTAGAGGACCGACTGGTGTTATAGGAACTAATAAGCAAGATGGAGCTAAAGTAGCAAAACTTATTACAAATAATATTAAATCTCGAAATAGTCCTGGAAGAAATGGGCTAAAACTTTTATTAAGTAGATTAAATAAAAGATATATTTCAAAGGAGCAATGGTTCTTAATAAACGAAGAAGAGATAAATAGAGCTAGTAACACATCACCTAGATTTAAATTCACATCTTTTACAGATGTTTTTAATTTTTTAGATAATATATAAAATCATTTAAGGAGCACTATGTCATTAGACCAAGAGTCTTTCACAATATTTTTAGATACAATTCAAAAATTTGTAGATAACAAGCTTATACCCAGAGAAGAAGAGGTTTCAGAAACTAATAATATACCCATTGATGTTATTAATGAAATGAGAGAATTAGGCTTATTTGGTATTTCTATACCTCAAGAATATGGAGGATCAAACCTTTCTATGGAGGAAGAAGTTAGATTAACATTTGAATTAGGTAGAGCTGCTCCTGCATTTCGATCTATAGCTGGCACTAATATAGGTATAGGTTCACAAGCTATAGTAATGTCAGGAACTGAAGAACAAAAACTAAAATATTTACCACAATTTGCTACAGGAGCATTAATAGGGTCTTTTGCCTTGACTGAACCTGATGCTGGATCAGATGCTATGTCAATAAAAACTACAGCCAAAAAAATTGGTAATAAATATATAATCAATGGAACAAAAAGGTATATTACAAATGCTCCTATTGCGGGAGTTTTTTCTGTAATGGCAAGGACTAAACCTGAAAAAAAATCATCTTCTATTTCCTGCTTTTTAATAGATGCTCATACTCCAGGTCTATCTATTGGAAAACCAGATATCAAAATGGGGCAAAGAGGTGCCTTAACTGCTGATGTAATATTTGATGATTGTGAAGTATCAGAAGATACTTTACTAGGAGGACAAGAAGGTATTGGATTCACCACAGCCATGAAAGTACTTGATAAAGGCAGGCTTCATATTTCAGGTATATGCGTTGGTTTGTCGGAAAGACTATTATCCGAATCTTTAAAATTTTCTACCAGTAGAAAACAATTTGGTGAAGATATATCTAACTTTCAATTAATACAGGCTATGATTGCAGATAGTCAAACTGAAATTTTAGCAGCAAAAAACCTTATCCTAAATACTGCCATAATGAGAGATAAAGGTATTAATATTACCTTAGATTCCTCATGTGCAAAATTATTTGCATCAGAAGCTTTAGGCAAGATTGCTGATAGAGCAGTTCAAATACATGGTGGGGCTGGTTATATGGCTGAATACCCTGTAGAAAGATTATATAGAGACGCAAGATTATTTCGTATTTATGAAGGTACAAGTCAAATACAGCAATTAATTATAGCTAGAGAAACCATAAAACGATTTAAAAATAGTAATTAACTCTCCAATAGCTCTATTTTACTTATAATACTTTTAGATAAAGGAGCTGATTTATGAGTTTTTTGGTTTGTATTTACCCATACGACCTCACCAGATACTAGCATATTATCTTCTTTATTAGGATGAACTTCTATATAAAAAGTTAAACTAGAAGTACCTATTTTTCTAACTTTCAAGCAAACATCAATAATTTGATCAAAGTGTATAGGTGATTTATATTCAACTAAAGTTTTTACAGTATGGAAATCTTCATTTCTTTCTTTAACTTCCTTAACATAATCATACTCAATATGCCTCAAGTATTCTGTCATAGCTGTATCAAAATATGTTAAATAATGAGCATTAAAAACAATTCCTTGCGCATCCACCTCCGAATACCTTACTCTAAAAGAATAAGAAAAATTAAATATATTTCTACTCATTATTTTAAAAACCTAAAATTGGGATGAATTATAAGACATATCAATAGCTGAAGAAACAACATCTAACATAGCATTTTTATTAACTTCGTCTAACATAGCTTCTGATACATATATTTCTGCTAATTTTAAGGTATTTTTTATTCTAACTATTCTTGCATTTAATGGGTCTATACCATTTAATGTTTTAATAGCTAGCCTTACAGCCTTATCTCCATCTGCCATAGGTATTGGGATTTTACCCCCTTCTAATTTAGAACTAGCTACAACATTTGCATAAGTTGTGGGGAAATCAATTTTATCAAATAGCTTTTTAGTAATTACATCAGCAGCCGCGAAACCAGTAGCATTTCCTTTTGTTTTATCGGTTAAATCTAATAGAACAATTTTAGAGACATTTGGTTTTTCAAAACCTGGTTCATTTTTATTACCAGTAATATTGGGATCGCACCCTCCTCCACTAATTTCTTTACCAATTTCATCTATTATTAAAACATCTATTTGATCAAAACATATTTTTCCCATAAGTTTTTTTGCCATAGTTTGTAAATTAGCTTCTTTATCAAATAGCTGGTCAGCTGGAATAGCTTCTACAATAGCGGTGTGATCATAAGCATCTTCAACTAAACCTACACCAAATAAAAAGTTAATTTTTTCTAATAAGTGTTTTGCAGCATTTGGAAGTTTTGTCCCAAATATACTCATAGGATATGCACCATGAAGCTCACTGGCTCCATTAATTTTCCCCATGCCTATTGTCATCATTTTGACTATTCCACTTTCAATAGCACCACGAAAGTTTGTGTGAGGTTTAACTCTATTAATTAAAATAACTCCATCTGCTTCATAAGCAAATTTATCCATATGAACTTTTGTTCCATCATCTAATACAACTGGAACTACAGTTTCCATAGTAGCTCTAACTTCAGCTCCTACTTTTTCTTCAGTTACTCCGTAACCTGCTAACAGAGCCCTTTGGTTTTCAATTGTACCGCCACCGTGGCTGCCCATGGCAGGAAATATAAATGGTTTTGCACCTAATTCTTTTAAACAAGAGACTATAGATTTTACTGCGACATCTATATTTGCAACTCCTCTACTACCTACTCCAATAGCTATAGAAGCACCCACTTTAATAGTATTTTTTATTTCTGGTTTATTAATTTCATTTTTAACCGCTAAAGCTACATCATTAATTTTATGATCTTCAAAGTTTTGTTTTACTTTAACCATCTTAGGTATCGCAAAATCAAGCCCACCTGGTATATTAATTTGTAGATTATCAAACATGCTATTAATCCCTATTAAATAATATTAATAAAACGTAATACATAATATCATATATTTATAAAATATAAATATATTCTTGCATATAATATATAAAAGAATAATCATAATCTGTACTTAATGAGTAATAAAAATGGCTTAAAAAATATGAAAAATATAATCGAATTAGAAACAGGTACAAGACAGCTGCTCTCTCATATACATGGTAATATAGGTATCATAACACTAAATAGACCAGAATCTAAAAATGCCTTATCAGATGAATTAACTCCCGCTTTAAGAGTACAAATAGCTAACCTAAATATAGATAAAAGAGTAAATAGTCTAATTATAACTGGTGCTGGTGATGCTTTTTGTGCAGGCGGTGATATAAAATCTATGAATTCATCAAACAATAAAGAAGGAGGTTGGAGTAAATACCAATCTGATGAGGAATCTATAAAGAGTTTACAAGAGAAGCAAATGACGTTGACATATTCTCTATATAATTTTTCAAAGCCTACAATAGCAGCTCTTCCAGGAGCAGCTGCGGGCGCAGGGTTATCTATAGCTCTCGCCTGTGATTTTAGATTTGTAAATGAAAATGCTTTTGCAGTTGCAGGTTATGGAAAAATAGCTCTAACAGGAGACTATGGTATGTCTTGGTTACTTCCTAGATTAGTAGGCGTATCTAAAGCTAAAGATATAATGTTTAGTAATAAAAAAATATTAGCAAAAGAAGGACTTAGTATTTGTTTATTTGATAATATTATTAAAGGAGACAGTTTATTAAAATCTACTTTAGAATATGCCAATTTGATAAGTTCATTTTCACCTTTTGCTTTAAAAGCAATGAAAAAAAATATTAATAATTGTTATGAATTAAACTTAGAAGAAGCATTATATCAAGAGGCTATAGAATTAATTAAAGCAACTAAATCTAGTGATCATAAAGAAGGCATTAAAGCGTTTATTGAAAAAAGAAAGCCTAACTTTATAGGTAACTAATATGAAATACAGGAAACTAATATGAAATGGTATGAAAACAAACTCTCAAATGCTTTAAATATTAAATACCCTATTATACAAGCTCCTATGGCTAGTGCAGCAAGTGTAGAACTTGCATCAGAGGTTTCTAATGCGGGAGGGTTAGGTTCACTTGGTTTAAGTTATCATAAATTTAAAAATATTTTACCTGATTATAAAAAAATACTGAGCAAAACTAATCATACCGTTAATTTAAATTTTTTCACACATAAAGAACCTGTAAATAATGATATAATAAATAAAAACTTTAAAGATAATATATCAAAATATTACAAAGAACATGCTATTGATGAAATTCCAGATATTATAAACACATGCGAAACTTTTAATAGCCAGCAACTTAATTTATTACTCCAAATGAATCCAAAGGTTGTAAGTTTTCATTTTGGATTACCTAAAGATAATTTTATTAAAGAAATAAAAAAACAAAATATATATATAATAAGTTCTGCTACAACCGTTGAAGAAGCAATAATACTAGAAAACTCTGGGGCCGATGCAATAATTGCTCAAGGTTTTGAAGCAGGTGGACATAGAGGTACTTTTCATTCTACCTACAAAGAAGGGGAAATTGGCTTGTTTTCATTATTACCTCAAATTGTTAATAATGTTAATGTACCTGTTATAGCTGCAGGGGGTATAGCTGATGGCAGAGGTATAGCTGCTGCTCTAATGTTAGGAGCACAAGGAGTTCAATTAGGCACTGCATTTTTAAAATGTCCAGAAGCTTCTGTGCATCCACTTTGGAAAAAAGCATTAGAGAATTCAGGATCAAGAGAAACTAGAATTACAAGTGCATTTACTGGTAGACCTGCAAGAGGTATAGTTAACCATTTAATAAAAGAAATGGAAGGTAAAGGATATATACTTCCTGATTTCCCAAAAGTAGGGTCTATTATAAAGCCATTAGCTAATTCAGTTGCTCAAAAGGGTGATGAAAGTTTTTTATCTCTTTGGGCTGGCCAATCCGCACCTATGTCAAAAAGTTTACCTGCAAAAGATTTAGTACAAGAGCTAACAAAAGAGGTGTCTAGTATTTTTGATGATATTAAAAACAACTAAATCAAGATCTCATTAATATTTGAGCCATTTTTTCCTTTAATAATAAAACACCTTTTAATGGCCTCACCATTACTTTAAAAGAAGTTATTTTATTATTATTCCATTTAATGATATCTACACCATTTATATAAATATTATTTAATTCACATTCAAACTCACAAATTGCATATTTATTATTATGTATTTCATTTATATATTTAAAGGAAACATTAAAGAGAACTTCTGATGCAGCCATTAAATATTTTTTTGAAATATTAAAGCCTATTTGTGGTGAATGTACTACAGGAGAATAAAAAATAATATTTTCTGATAATAAATTATCTAAAATTTTTGGATCTTTTGTTTTAACGAAATTGTGCCAATTTTTAATTACCATAATAAATCCATAATTTTATAATAAATGCACTTTATACTAATAATACTATTATTCTATTTAATTTAACTTGACGTAACATTGTTAATATAAGAAATATTAATTTATGAATGACTTAATAAAAAATATAGATAAAAGAAGAACTTTTGCTATTATTGCTCATCCAGATGCAGGGAAAACTACATTAACAGAAAAATTATTACTTTTTGGAGGTGCTATCCAACTCGCTGGCGCTGTAAAAGCTCGAGGAAACCAGAGAAGAGCTACCTCTGACTGGATGAAAGTTGAAAGAGAACGAGGAATTTCTGTATCATCTTCAGTTATGACATTTGAATATAAAGATAAAATATTTAACTTGTTAGATACACCAGGACATCAAGATTTTTCCGAAGATACTTATAGGGTTTTAACAGCAGTAGATTCCGCCGTAATGGTATTAGATGGAGCTCAGGGAATAGAAACCCAAACTAAAAAATTATTTGAAGTTTGCAGATTAAGAGATATGCCAATAACCACCTTTATAAATAAAATGGATAGAGAATCTAAAGATCCATTTGATTTGATTGATGAGATAGAGCAAACTTTACAAATAGATGTTTGTCCTGTCAGTTGGCCAATAGGAATGGGCAGTCGCTTCTTAGGATGTTACGACCTAATTAAAGATCAATTAATTTTAATTAACAAAACAGACAAAAATAAAAAACCAGAAATAATAGATACCTTAAAAGGAATAAATGATAGCGCTTTAGAAGAAAAATTACCTAAAGAAGCATTAAAAGAACTAAGAGAACAAGTAGAAATGGTTAAAGGCTTATGCAAACCTTTTAATAAAGAATCATACCTTGCAGGAAATTTAACACCTATATATTTTGGAAGTGCAGTAAATACTTTTGGAGTACAGGAACTATTAAATGGCCTTACAGAAATAACTCCAAAACCTAGAAAGCAACCTTCTTTAGAAAGATATATAGACCCTGAAGAAAACAAAGTATCTGGTTTTATTTTTAAAATTCAAGCAAATATGGACCCAAAACATAGGGACAGAATTGCTTTTATGCGTTTATGTTCAGGTCATTTTAAGAGGGGTATGAAATTAAAACAATTAAGAACAGAAAAAAGTATAACACTACATAATGCTATATTATTTTTAGCACAAGATAGAGAATTAGCAGAAGAAGCCTTTGCAGGAGATATAATTGGTATACCAAATCATGGCAATCTGCATATTGGAGATTCTTTAACTGAAGGAGAAATTTTAACATTTACAGGCCTTCCGAGTTTTGCACCAGAGTTTCTTCAGAAAGTTAGACCTGAGGATCCAATGTTAACAAAACATCTCTCAAAAGCATTATTACAACTTGCAGAAGAAGGTGCCGTATCTATTTTTAAAAGACACTTTGGGGGTGAATGGATAGTTGGAGTAATCGGCCAATTACAATTTGAAGTATTAGCAGATAGAATACGAACAGAGTATGAAGTGCCCGTAATATTTGAAAATAGCAGCCTTATTACTGCAAGATGGCTAGAATGTAAAAACTCAAATACTTTAAATAATTTTTTAAAAAAACATATAGATGCAACATGTGATGATCACAAAGGAAATCCAGTATTCTTAGCAAGAAATAATTGGCATTTAGACCATACGATAGACGAGTGGCCAGACATCAAGTTTGTAAAAGTTAAAGAAAATAGTAATTAATTATCTTTTGATATTAGCCCTAATATTAGGCAAACCAAATTCTTGAAAACAAATTTCTGCTAATTGATTAATACCTTCTTTAATAGTCTGCTCTGAAGGATTTGCAAAACATAATCTTATTTTATGATCTCCATCTCTTGGGTTACTAACCCATTCTGAGCCAGGGTTTAATGCAATACCTTTTTTTAAAGCTGCTTCATATAATTTATTTGTATCTATACTATCTGGAAAAGTTATCCAAATAAATATTCCACCCATTGGAACATCAAATTCAGCAATAGAACCAAATTCAAGCTCTAATGATTTAACCATAATATCACACTTTCTTTTTAATTCTTTTACTAAAGATAAAGTGTGGTTTTTATAATTATTTATGCAAAAATCCGCTAAAATCATTTGCTCAATTGCACCAGAGCCACCATCATTTTTAAAACCTAATATTTTACTTATAACTTTCCAGCTAGCCACAATATATCCTACTCTTAATGCAGGAGCTAATGATTTGGAGAACGACCCACAATAAATAACTCTTTCATCTTTACACAAAGAATAGATAGATTTAGGCCTTTCTCTATCCCAAGTTAAATCTGCATAACAGTCATCTTCTATAATAAGAAATTTATATTTTTCAGCAATTTCAAGTATTTTTTTTCTTCTATTTTCAGGCATAATAGTTGCTGTAGGGTTTTGTACAGTTGGTATGGTATATAAAAATTTTGGAATAATATTTTTTGATTTAAGTTTATCTAAAGTAGAAACTAAATTGTCTAAGCATATACCATCTTTATCCAGCTTAATTCCAATATGGTTAACTCCTAAACTTTTTATTCTAGAAATTGCTCCACCATAAGTCGCTTCTTCAACTAGGACAGTATCACCTGAATTTAACAATAATTTATTTATCAGATCAAGAGCCTGTAGTGAGCCTGAAGTTAGCAAAATATTATCTATAGAAATATTTATTCCTGTATAGTTCCCTAAATAAGAAACCAAAAACTCTCTTAATAATAAATTTCCTTGAGGACCACTATTATGTCCGTATAAAGCAAGGTTTTTACCTTCTGCTTTAATAACTTTTTCTGCTGATTTTGCTAATTCAGCTATAGGTATACTTTCTTCTGAATTATGACCACCTACAAAATTATATTTAGGAAAACCTGTATAAATAGATACAGAACTAGGCAAGACTTCAGAAAAAAAGTTTTCAACCTTAAAGCTCATTATACATTTATTCTATTAATTTTATGCTTATTAAAAGCTTTAAATGTAGAATCAATAGAACCTGGTAAGTCCACAGGCTTTGTTGCATTCATAATTACAAAAGTCTCAAAGCCAGAAATTGTTGAATCTATAGCGCTAAAAGCCACACAAAAATCTAAAGCTAAACCACAAACAAATACACGTTTTATTCCCATTGATTTCATATTGCCTTCAAGCCCTGTAGGAGTAACCCTATCATTTTCCCAAAAAGCAGAATATGAATCAATTTCTCTTCTAAAACCTTTGCGTATGATAGTATTTGCTTTTAAAGTATTTAAATCTTTATGAAACTCTGCCCCATTAGTTCCTTGGACACAATGAGAAGGCCAAATAGTTTGGTTTCCATAAGGCATTTTTATCGATGAAAAAACTTCTTTATCTTTATATTCTGTAACAAAAGAACTATGGTTTTTTGGGTGCCAATCTTGTGTCAGAACAACATTTTTAAATTTTTCTTGAATGGAGTTAATATTTTTAATAATCTTATTGCCTTCTTTTACAGCTAAGCTCCCACCTGGGCAAAAATCATTCTGCACATCAATTATTAATAATATATCTGTTTCCATACCCATATTTAATGGTGCAAGATTTTCAGAAGCAGAAACTGTTGAAATCATACTTCCTGTATATGAAAACATAGAAGTGGCTAATGTCGTTTTTATAAAATTTCTTCTATTTAAAGGCATATAAATTTTCCATTTATTAAAAAACTGAAATTCAGTGTAGCATATTAGAAGTTAATATAATATATTTTAAATAATTTTTATCAAATAAAATATACAAATTTTGTAATACAATAGTTAGAAATAATATGAAAAAAATAATGCTCCTTGGATCTGGTGAACTTGGGAAAGAAGTTATTATAAGTGCTCAAAGGCTTGGGTGTGAAGTAATAGCTGTAGATAGATATATTAATGCGCCAGGTATGCAAGTAGCTGATAAGCATGAAGTTATTAATATGTTAGATGAAGAAGAATTAAAGAGGTGTATAAATAAATATAATCCAGATATAATAGTTCCAGAAATTGAAGCAATTAGAACTGAAGTTCTTTTAGATGTAGAAAAACAGGGCATAACCGTAATTCCTACAGCTAGAGCGGCTAACCTTACAATGAACAGAGATAGAATAAGAGATTTAGCTAAATCTATAGGTCTACCTACTGCGAAATTTCAATATGCAGAGACTATAGAAGAATTTACTAAAGCAATCGATAAAATTGGATTACCTTGCGTAGTTAAACCTGTTATGAGCAGTTCTGGAAAAGGACAAAGTACAATTAAATCTTCAGATGAAATTAATCAAGCTTGGAATAATGCCATTTCTGGAGCAAGGGGTGATAGAGTAAGAATTATTATTGAAGAATTTATAAGTTTTGACTATGAAATAACTTTACTAACTGTAAAACAAAAAAATGGTCCTACTGTATTTTGTCCTCCTATAGGTCATTACCAAGAACGAGGAGATTATCAATATAGTTGGCAACCTCAAGAAATGAAAAAAGAAGAAATTATTCAAGCACAGAAAATTGCTAAAAAAATTACTGATGAATTAGGTGGCATGGGTATATTTGGAGTTGAATTTTTTATAAAAGATAATAATGTAATTTTTAGTGAACTTAGCCCAAGACCACATGATACGGGCATGGTTACTATGAAAACTCAAAGATTAAGTGAGTTTGACTTACATGTTAGAGCATTTTTAGAACTACCTATCACTCAAGAAATGATAGATAATAATTTTTCTTCAGGTGCTAGCCATGTAATTCTTGCGGATTCAGAAGGTGAAGTGGATTCATATAAAGGAGTTATTGACGCATTATCTAACCCTAATATAGATATACGTATCTTTGGAAAATCAACAACAAAAAGACACAGAAGAATGGCTGTAGTCTTAGCTCCCTCGTTAAAAGAAGCAAAAGAAGCTGCTAATAAAATTAAAGTGATTATTAAATAATAAAGCTAAACTTCTTTAAGCAACCTGTCCTCTAATTGTACTCTCTGTGCTTCTAACTCTTTTGGAAGAAAACTCTCAAACCTATCAAAATGTTCTTTAACCTCTTTTATTTCTTTTAAGCCCTCAGAACTAGGTACTTCAATTAAAGAATTAAATTTTTCTGAATCAAAGTCTAAGCCTGTCCAAGTAATATCTTCATAATTAGGAACTAATCCAAAACTATTATTTTTAGCACTTACTTCACCTTTAACTCTATCAACAATCCATTTTATTATTCGCATATTCTCACCAAACCCAGGCCACATAAAATTGCCATTACTATCTTTTCTAAACCAATTCACTCTAAATATTTTTGGTGCTTTTTGACTATATTTTTGTCCTAAACCAATCCAATGTTTCCAATGCTCTGCCATATTATATCCACAGAATGGAAGCATAGCAAAAGGGTCTCTTCTTATAGAAGCCTGATTAATAGCTGCAGCAGTGGCCTCAGATCCCATAGTTGCAGCCATAAAAATACCATGATTCCAGTCATATGATTCATAAACTAATGGAAAAGTTTTTGACAACCTACCACCAAATACAAAAGCCTCAATTGGAACACCTTCTGGTTTTTCCCAATTTTTATCTAAAGACGGGCATTGTGCAGATGGTACGGTAAAACGAGCATTAGGATGCGCTGCTTTAATTTTACTATTAGGAGTCCAATCATTTCCTTGCCAATCTATTACATGGCTTGGAACATCTCCATCCATACCTTCCCACCATACATCTCCATCATCTGTCAACGCAACATTCGTAAAAATACAGTTAGACTTTAGCATTTCCATTGCATTAGGGTTAGTCTTATATGATGTTCCAGGAGCCACTCCAAAAAAACCTGCTTCAGGATTAATAGCTCTAAAAGTACCATCAGCTGAAGGCTTTATCCACGCAATGTCATCACCTACTGTTTTAACTTTCCAACCTTCAAAACATTCAGGTGGCATCATCATTGCTAAATTTGTTTTTCCACAAGCGCTTGGAAAAGCTGCTCCAATATAAGTGGTCTCTCCTTTAGGATTCTCTAAACCTAAGATTAGCATATGTTCTGCTAACCAACCTTCTTCATTTGCCATTTTAGACGCAATTCTAAGTGCGAAACATTTCTTTCCTAAAAGAGCATTACCTCCATATCCTGAACCGTAAGACCAAATTGACCTTTCTTCAGGAAAATGGACTATATATTTATCCTCAGGGTTAGGTGCACATGGCCAACTAATATCTTTTTGATTGGAGTCAAGTGGCATTCCTACAGAATGCATGCATTTTATGAAATTACCTTTATCTCCTAATACATCTAAAGCTTCCTTACCCATTCTTGTCATAATTCTCTGATTAACAACTACATAAGGACTATCTGAAATTTGGATACCAATATGAGAAATAGGTGAATTTAAAGGGCCCATTGAAAAGGGAATAATATACATTGTTCTGCCTGACATACAGCCAGCAAACAGGCCATCTAATTTAGATTTCATAGAACTAATATCAGACCAATTATTTGTAGGGCCAACATCATCTTTTGAAGACGTGCATATAAATGTTCTATCTTCAACTCTTGCAACATCACTAGGGTGAGAACGAGCTAGAAAACAATTCTTTCTTTTATTATTATTTAATCTAATAAAGGTTCCAGCATCAACCATTTCATCACAAAGACTATCATACTCTTCTTGAGAGCCATCACACCAATAGACATTTTTTGGTGTACATAAATCTTTAATTTCAGCAACCCATTTATTTAAAGCTTGGTTATTACTGGTCATGTGAAATCCTTAATTATATATAAAAATAAGGTTCATTAGAAACATGAATCTGAAAGGAAATCAACACAAAAAATTACAAATTTATTACATTAAAATTAAATATTAATTTAATCATAATATTTTTTATTAAAACCCAATATAAATGAATAATAATAAGAATTAATTACTAAATGTATTTATTAAAAATTTAAAATCTTAATCTTCGTTTTTAGATTCTATACTATTTTTTTTCTTATTCTTAATTCTCTTATAGATAGTCAAAGCACCTCCAACTAGCACCAAAGAAACTAACGTTTTTCCTATCATTCTTGTAATAAACATTTTTCACCTAATATTAAAATTAAATAACAATTATATATAGTTTAAAACATATAAATAATAATTAGAAGTTCTATTAAAAATAAGGCTATTAACTAATCAAAATTATTACCATTAGGAGTAACAATTATTTTACCACTTCTTCCATAAGTTGCTGCATGTGCAACGGCATCTTTTATATCTTCAAGTGCATAAGTCTTTTCAACCGGCACATGAATAACCTTACTTTCCATTAAATTTGCTAAATATTTATACATATCACTTATTTCTTTCTTATCCATTCTTTGAAGCCAGGGCATTAGCCAAAACCCCGTTAGTATCAAACGCTTAAATACTGTTTGATTCGATGATATTTCAATATTCTTTCCTGATAAAAGTCCATAGTTTAAAATTGTAGCTTCATCATCCAAACAGTCTCCAATCCTCAAGACTTGATCACCACCTACTGCATCTATAGCCAATTTAACATTACCATTATTAGTTAAACTTTTTACAGATTTAGACAATTCACTATTATCTAAAAGAACAATATCTGCTCCAATGTTTTTTAGTGCTTTATCTAATCCTTCCCTTCTAACAATATTTATTGTTTTTAAGCCTAAATTTTTAGCAATACTAATCACGCAGTTTCCAACGCCTGAATTAGCTGCATCCTGTATTACCCAATCACCTTTCTGCAATTGAACATATTTTTTAAGCATTAAAAAAGCAGTTGCTGGATTAACTTTCATCATAGACAGCTGAAGAATATCTACATTTTTAGGTAACAGTACTAAATTACTTTCTAAAACTAATTTTTGCTGCACCCAATTTTCTCTATCAAGAGGAAGAACAATATCACCTACCTTAAAGCCTTGCACATTTTTACCTATTTTATTAACTTTGCCTACAGACTCCGCACCTAATTTTGAAGGCAATTCATATTTTACGCCGTATTTACCCTCTAATATTAAAACATCAGCTGGATTAATAGGAAATGCTAATATATCAACCAACACCTCATTTTCTTTAGGGTCTCCTAAATCAGGCGCTTCAACGCATTCAATAACCTGTTCTGGTTGGCCAACAGATGCAAATTGTGCAATTTTCATATTATTTCCTTTTTTATATTTAGTATAGTAGATACAAATAAATAAGAATATCATTCTTAAATTAAAATTAAAATAAATAAAGAGATTTATATGAGTTTATTTCTTAAAATATTAAACAATAATTTATATAAAGCTATAGAACTTATTCTACTTAGCTCCATTCTTCCCTATGTAGTATTAGTATTAAAACTATATAATTTTGTCTTGCCTGTATTATGGATAGTTAGCATTTATTGTCTTTTAGTTTATTATATCGATAAGCAAAATATTAGATTTAAATTAAAAAGTATTTTTAATCTAAATCTTCAGGTTTTATTAAATATAATAATAAGATGGATAATTTTAAGCTTTATATTATTCTTAATTACCTATTATTTTTTTAATGATAAGCTATTTATTATTCAAAAAAATAACCCAGAAATTTTATGGAAGATAATGATATTGTATCCAATTTTTTCTGCCCTTCCTCAAGAATTTATATTTTGTAAATTTTTCTTTTATAGATATAAAAGTTTTTTTAAAAGCAAAACAACATTAGTTATAGCAAGCACTTTATGTTTTGCTATTGCTCACATTCTATTCTTAAATCTTATAGCACCTATATTAAGCTTAATAGGTGGATTCTTATTTGCTAACTCTTATAGAAAACATAAATCTTTATTACTAGTTTCTATTGAACATGGCTTATATGGCAATACACTATTTTTTGTTGGCTTAGGATGGTATTTTTGGGGAGGAAGTCTTGCGTAAATTGTTTTTATAAAAAAACATAATCAGCATAAACAATACACAACTATTTAAAATATGCCATACAAAATGCGTTCCATATAAATTAAATTCACAGGTATATAGATCTAAAGCTCTGAAGAATATTGATAATGTAAACATTAAGTTTGCTATCAGCAAATATAGTCTGCTTTGTATAGCTTTAAAGAATGTATAAAAATATATTATATAAAGGTGCAGTAGAATTATAATATAAAAACTAGAATCTCCTAAGAATGGAACATTCTGTTTTAAAATATTACCCAGATAATAATATAATATGGGAGCAAAAAGCGAAAAAAGCAAAGAAGTAATTTTTGAATGTTTAAAAATAAAATTATTAATTGAAAACAGATACATTAAAATAAATATTAATATAAAAAACATATCCATAGTACCAGTTATTCTATTTGGTACTGAATGAAAAAGAAGACTAGATACACCAATACTAAATATTAAAACTGAAAATATAATAGAAAATTTTTCTTCTCTAAATTTTTTAAAGATTAAAAATGAAATTATTATAAATGCTAAATTAGTTAAGCTATTTAGAGGTTCTGATAATATTCCATCTGTAGTTCTTTCACAATAATAATACATACTCACTCTTTAATGCTGACTAATAACGTTATTACTTGTTAGTAAAAAAGTATACACTACTTATTAATTTTTAAAATAGAAATATATTTATGTGAAACCTAAATCAAAAAACTTAGAACAGCAAAATTGGTCTATAATATTCGGAGTGTGGCTAATATATTTTTGCTTTGGTATTACTGTTGCATCAGTTGCTCCACTTGTTCCATATATAACTAATGATTTAAATATATCTTATAAACAGATGGGTTTAATATTAGGAGCATGGCAGTTTACTTATATATTTTTTGCTATACCTGCAGGTTATATATTAGATAAATATGGACTTAAGGCATCTATATTTATGGCCGCCATGATTTTTACTTTATCACTAATATCTAGAGGACTTTCAAATAATTTTTACCATATGTGGTTATCGGTTGCTTTGTTTGGTATAGGAGGCCCTTTGATATCAGTTGGAGCTCCCAAAGTTTCTAAATTATGGAAAAATCAAAAATACAGATCTATCTCTATGGGAATTTTAGTAACGGGACCACTTTTTGGAGGAATAATATCTCTATCTTTTATTAATTCTATATTTATGCCACTCCTAAATAATGACTGGCAAAAAGTCTATTTACTATATAGCTTTGTACCTTTTATTTCAGGTTGTATATGGTTAATAATATTTAATAGATATAAAATATCTTATAAAAAAAATACTCTTAATTTAAACATTAAAAAAAGTTTTATGCAATTTAAGCTTATCATTAAGAAAAAAAGATTTTTAATAATCTTAATTTTAGGAACCATTTCAATGTTTTTAGTACATGGGATTGCTGGCTGGTTACCTAAAATCATCTCCTCTAAAGGAATAAATATAAATTTATCTAGCTTATTTGCTATTATACCAAGTTTTATTGGAATAATAGCTGCATTAATTATTCCTAGGTTTTCTAATAATAAAACAAGAGTAATGATTCTTACAATATTATTTTTAAATGCAATCTTTGCATTATTCTTAATTCAATCCCTAACTGTACCTCTGTTTATTTTAGGTCTTATATTACTAGGCATTTCAACTGGTTCACTTATTTCTTTATTACTAAATCATTTATCCGAAACTAAAGATATTTCATATAATAATATAGGTATAGCAAGTGGTTTATTTTTTTCAGTAATAGAAATTGGCGGTGTAATTGGTCCTTTTACAATAGGACTAATATATGATTACTATACAGACTTTAATATTGCTCTGAGCTTTTATGCATTATTAATAACTTTTATGATTATTCCTTTATACATCTTAAATAAGTTAAAATAAAATTAACTTGGAGACACATATGCCGATAAACCTTTAACATTTTCGTTATATGTTAATTGATGATTACTTGGTGGAAATGCCCTTTGCCTACAATCTATTCTTGGACAACTTCTGCAAGATACTCCAACTGGAACAATATTTTCAGAGGAATTTAATAAAACTCTCTCTCCATAAATCATTTCACCAGCATCATTTAAACTACACCCTAAGCCTATAGAGTAAAAACTTTCTGGTGAATCAAAACCACCACTTCTTTTTTGGAAAGCTCTTGCAATACAAAAATATTTTTCACCATTTGGCATTATAGAAACCTGAACTTTTATTCTGTCTGGTGTGGTAAATGCAGAATATATATTTAGTCTTGGGCATGCTCCACTATATCTAGAAATTGCTATTCCTGAAGCTGAAAATCTTTTAGAAATATTTCCTGCTATATCTACCCTCATCATATGAAAAGGTATGCCTCTCTTCCCGGGTTTATTTAAAGTAGTAAGTCTATGACAAACCTGTTCAAAACTTACTTGAAATCTATTTTCCAAAACCTCTATATCATATTTAGTAAATAATACTTGTTCATAAAAAGTGTCATAAGGTAAAATTATTGCACCTGCAAAATAATTGGATAAAGCTAATCTACCTAATTTTCTTACTTCTCCTTCTTCAATATTGTTATCATCTAATATTGTATTAATTTCTTTATCAGCCAGTAAAAGGCCCATTTGTTGAGCCACCAAAAATGTCCTACTTGCTTGCGGAAGCCTGTCACTAATAACAAGTGTTTTAGCAACAGGGTCGTAATAGCGTATTGTATCATGCTTTATTTCAGGAGGTATTGTAGCAACTCTAATATTATGCATTTCTGAGAGGTATTCTGATAAAGGTACAAATAAATTTATATTTTTAGGTTTATTTAGATTCTTTATAATATTAAAAGCTACTCCTTCTAAAGCAGGAAAATAGTTAGAATTTTTTTGAATTAAATCTGAAATTATTTCAGCAGAAATATTACCAGACATTCCTTCAAAATTAGAGTTGCCACCCTCTTCATCATTTATTCCACTTAATTTATTCTGATTTGTCTTGTGAATATCATAAAGACGAACAATAGCTCTGGCTATCTCTGGTTGAGAAGAAACTAAATCTTGTACATCATGATTTTTTAAATAATTATCATCAAAAACTGAATCACTAAAAACTTCCATTACATCTGATAGTAAATTTGAATCATTTTCTTTACCAATATCTGCAAGTTCTATATTGAACTCTTGTGCTAAAATAATAAGTATTTTACCAGTAACATTTCTTCTATTATTCTCTATAAGGTTTAAATAAGGTGTTGAAATACCTAAAATAGAAGCTAGTCTCTTCTGAGTGAGACTTCTTTCTCTTCTCATTCTTCTAATAGCAGCACCCAGCCTGATGCCTTTTGCATTTGGACTTTTCATGAAAAAACCTTTTTTGTAAAAATTAACAATATTACATAAGTTTACAGTCATAAGTTAACATATTTACAACTTATAGCAATATTTAAGTAGGTTAACAGGCATTTTAAGAGTAAAAAGTTTACAAAATATATAAAATTAACAATCTAAATAGGAAAAATAAATGG
>Ga0209711_10000613_pt1:0-35000 | contig 36217 bp, 46 predicted proteins | sample ArcticOcean_MG_C_7_FD_187441 | JGI IMG/M metagenome (GOLD analysis project Ga0209711, IMG submission 187441) | Marine microbial communities from western Arctic Ocean - ArcticOcean_MG_CB11_88 (SPAdes) (version 2) | ecosystem: Environmental > Aquatic > Marine > Oceanic | place: Arctic...
TTTAAACGTCACTAATTAAGAATTATATTAATTAGTGACGTTTAAATAATTTCTATTAGATTTACTTTTAATTTGGTAGCTTAATTGTAAAAATTTTCTATATTACAATAGATTGTTTAATTAAACTCTTAAACAAAGTATATAGTGATTGACTAAAAAAGTAAAGTATTTAGTTATAAAGATACTGTTTAAATGTTTCGCAGTAATAATAATTCTTTATAAAAAAGTTCGAACGATTTAGAGTGGTATGACTTCGGGTTTGTCATAATGGATAATGTTCGAGTAATTTTAATATTTTCAATTTTTATAATTTCTAAGGTTTTTAATTCAATCTCTTTTTCAATAGCAGATGAGGAAACAAAAGCAACCCCTAAACCTAAACTAACCGCTGTTTTTATGGCTTCGATCGAATTAAGTTGCATTATACTGTTTAATTGTTTTGTTTCAATATGGTTATGCATCAGTATGTTATCAATAAATTTCCGAATTGTTGAATTTGAGTTTAAGGTTATAAAACTTAAGTGATATAAATCATCTTTATTTATAATTTTACCTTTTTTGTTTGCAAAAGGATGTGATTTTGGAATAATTAAAGTTAATTCATCTTCTAAGAAACTTTCAATTTCCAGTTTTTTTCTAAATTCTGGAGGTACTTCTCCACCAACAACAGCTATATCAATATCACAATCAACAATTGTTTTAGCAATTTTTCTTGTTGAATCCACATGTACTTTTAAATTAATTTGAGGATATTTTTGTGCGAATAAAGCAAGAATACGTGGCATTAAATATGTCCCAATAGTTTGACTCGCACCTACAGTTAAATTACCCCGTTCACCCGTTTTTAAATCATTTAAAGCACGGCAACTTTCTTCACATAAGGATAAAATCCGCTCGGCATATTGTAAGACTAATAACCCAGCTTCGGTTAATTTAATTGTCTTCGTAGTTCGATCAAATAGTATAAGGTCTAGTCGATTTTCTAAAGTTTTAATTTGTTTGCTTAAAGAGGGTTGTGAAATAAATAATATTTGGGCTGCTTTTGTAAAATTTTTTTCTGAAGCAACAGCTTTTATAATTCTTAGCTGTTGTAATGTAAAAGGTAACCCCATTTCTAATTTAAATAAAATTAAATAATAATCCTACAAGATTTTTGTATATTTTAAAATTTATCTATAAAACCGATTTTATTTAGTGGGTTTTATAGATAAGCATAAATAATGTTAATATTAACATTATTTAGATTCACTATGCTAGTCTCTCAAATTTTTGATAGTTAGCCAAATTATAAAGATACAGATGAAGAATGGACAATTTACTTGTTAAATAGAGAAATATTTTTATCTAAAGTAAATGGAGTAAAAACATTTAATAAAGAAAATAAAAACGATTATTACTTTAAATTAATGGAATCTTATAAAGGGGAAAATTTAGTAATTTTCAAAGATAAAAAACTTTAAACCATGGCAAAAATAAATATTTAATGAAAAGGATGAATATAATGAACCAGGCCAGACCCACGTAAAATCGTCTCTATGGTTGATAAAAAAAGAAACACGGGTAAGGTTGATTTTAGAAATATATAAGCTTTAAACATCCAAACACAGTGGGTAAAGTAACATTTGGAACATTAATTCCAAGTATATACAAAAGAGTAAATTGGTTAAAAGAGGTACCATTTCAGGACCTTAGACTTAAGGGTACGGATCCCTTAACTAAAGAGGTATGGATTATGTGTGTAGAGGCTGTGAAAAAAAGTGACCAAAATAAATTTTTTGGTCACTTTTTAAGTAAAAAATTGCGTATGTGTTTGTTAATACACAACTCAAAATTAAAGATAAATACTCTTATTCATTATAGACTAAATATCATTTAAATCATTTACTACATTCTGATTTTGTAACATAGTTGACATAACTTGTTTTAATTCTGTTACTTGCGTTTCTAATTCTGTTAGATTTTCTGCTTGAATATTTTCGCGAATGTTAGTTGCTAACGTTTGAATTTCTGTTTTTTCTGTATCTGTAATTGTATCAGTAAACATTTCAACTTGTTTATCTGCTTCATAACAAACACTTTCCGCTTTATTAACTAAATCAATATTTTGTCGTTTTGTTTTATCAATGTCTGCAAACTGTTTTGCTTGCTCTAACATTTCTTCCACTTCTTTTTCATCAAGTGTTGATGCGCCTTGAATAGTTACTGATTGTTCTAACCCTGTTTGTTGCTCACTTGCTTTCACAGAAAGAATACCATCAACATTAATGTCAAATGTTACTTGAATTTGTGGTGTACCTCGAGGAGCTTCTGGAATTCCTTCTAATAAAAAATTACCTAGACTCTTATTGTCAGATACCAGCTCTCTTTCTCCTTGTAAAACATGGATTTCTACATTAGGCTGATTGTCAATAGCAGTTGAAAACATTTCTGATTTTTTTGTAGGAATTGTTGTGTTTCGTGCAATAATTTTAGTCATAAGACCGCCTACAGTTTCTACACCTAATGATAACGGTGTAACATCTAATAATAAGATATCTTTAATTTCACCAGCTAAAATTCCAGCTTGTACAGCTGCGCCAATTGCAACTACTTCATCCGGATTTACCGTTTTATTTGGTTGTTTTCCTGTTAATACTTCTACTAAATCTTGAATAGCCGGTATTCTTGTAGAGCCACCTACTAGTACCACTTCATTGATATCGGATTTATCTAATCTAGCATCTTGAAGTGCTTTTTCTACAGGAATACGGCATCGATAAATTAATTCTTGACATAAGTTCTCAAATTTTTCTCGAGTTAAAACTTGTTCAATATGTTTTGGACCTGTTTTATCTGCCGTAATAAATGGTAAATGGATAGTTGTTTCGGCTACTGTCGATAATTCCATTTTGGCTTTTTCTGCTGCCTCCGTTAAACGTTGTAAAGCCTGGATATCTGATCCTAAATCAATCTCTTCTTGGTTTTTAAAATCTTCTAATAACCAATTTACTAAAACTTGATCAAAATCATCACCACCTAAGCTTGTATCACCGGCTGTCGCTAATACCTCAAAAATACCATCACCAACTTCTAAAATTGATACATCAAATGTACCGCCACCTAAATCAAAAACTAAAATAGTTTCGTTTTGTTTTTTATCTAATCCGTAGGCTAATGAAGCTGCTGTAGGTTCATTGATAATTCGTAAAACTTCTAAGCCAGCAATTTTACCTGCATCCATAGTCGCTTGACGTTGTGAATCATTAAAGTAAGCTGGTACAGTAATAACCGCTTGTGTAACAGGTTGGCCTAAATATTCACTAGCATCATTAACTAATTTTCGTAAAACTTGAGCAGAAATTTCTTCTGGGCTAAATTCTTTATCTAAAGATGTACAATTAATTTTAATATTATTATTTTGATCCGTAAGAACTTTATACGGTAATCTTTTTGAGTCATTCGAAATTTCGATATCTTTTGAACCTATAAATCGTTTAATAGAAAAGAACGTATTTTCTGGGTTAATAACAGCTTGTCGTTTTGCTATTTGGCCAACTAATAATTCTTGTTTTTTAGTATAAGCAACGATAGAAGGGGTTGTTCGTAAACCTTCTGCATTTGCAATAACATTAGGTTTACCGCCTTCAATAGCTGCGACAACAGAATTTGTTGTTCCTAAATCAATACCTACAACTTTTGACATATTCAAGTTTATTAAGTTTCAATCTATTATACACATACAACTTTCTGCTTTACTTTCATTTATTTTTGGGAATCTGTGGCTAAAATTTAAAGCTTCCTTTAAAGTTACATTAATTTTTATAAAAAACACCTAAGTATTTTTATTATCTTATTTCGTTGTCCATTTATGTTATATTAACATTGTTAATATAACATAAATGGACAATTTTCTCTAACTCAACTAGAGTTTAACTTATAAAATATGAGAATTTAAAATTAAAAATGTTAATATTTATAATAACTGGAGAAATATTGTGTCTTTAGGTCTATTAGGTAATAAAATTGGAATGACTCAGATTTTTAATGAATCTGGTAATGTTGTTCCGGTTACAATTGTAAAAGTTGGTCCTTGTGTAGTAACACAGATTAAAACTGTGTTAAGTGATGGTTATAATGCTATCCAAATTGGTTATTTAAATGTTTCAAATAAAGCTTTAACACAACCAGAATTAGGTCATCTACAAAAATCAAATATTCAACCATTAAAATATCTTAAAGAATTTCGAGTAAATAATCCTGAAGATTTTACTGTAGGACAAATTATAACGGCTTCTTCATTTAATGAAGGTCAATTAATTGATATTACGGGAAAAAGCTCAGGTAAGGGTTTCTCAGGTCTTCAAAAGCGTCATAACTTTACCCGAGGCCCAATGACTCATGGATCAAAAAATCATCGTGCACCTGGTTCTATTGGTATGGGTACAGACCCAGGTCGAGTATTACCTGGCAAAAAAATGGCAGGGCAATTAGGAAATAAAACTGTAAATATTAAAAAACTAAAAATTATTCAAGTAAATACTGAAGAAAATATATTAGTAATTAAAGGATCTGTTCCTGGTAAACCTGGGAATTTACTAAACATAAAACCTTCAAAGTAAAGATATTTACATTATTAAAATATAGAATAGAACTATAAATTATGACTGTTCAAAAATTTGTTACATACAATGTATTAGACATAGGTGGACAAGTATTAAATGAAGAACAAAAACTAGAATTGAATGTTGTTGAAGAGTCTGGTAATTATCTAATTCATAGAGATATTTTGCGACACCAAAACAATAAACGACAATGGACTGTTTCAACTAAAACTCGTAGTGAAGTACGTGGTGGTGGCCGAAAACCATGGCAACAAAAAGGTACGGGCCGAGCACGAGCAGGTTCTAATACTTCACCACTTTGGAAAGGTGGGGGTGTTATTTTTGGACCAAAACCAAGACACCTAACCTTCAAATTAAATCAAAAAGAGAAAAAATTAGCTTTACAGACATTATTGTATAATAAGCGAAATAATATCTCGATTATAAATGATTTAGAAAATAGTGTTCAAAAACCAAACACAAAAATGTTTGCTAATTTATGTAAAGATTGTGGGATTTTACTTGAGCAAAAACTTCTTATTATTGTTTCAAATAAAACAGAAGCAATGAAATTAGCAACTCGAAATTTAAAAAATGTTGAACTAATTGCAGCTTCTAATTTAAATACATTAAGTCTATTAAAAGCGAAGTCAATTATTTTAACACCGCTAGCTATAAGTGATATAAAGGAGATTTATTGTGGTTAATCTTACACATTTGAATTGTAATGTTGCTAACATTATAAAATATCCTCTTATTACTGATAAAACAACTAGGTTACTAGAAAATAATCAGTATAGTTTTATTGTTAACACTCAATCTGATAAGACAACAATTAAACAATCTATTGAATATTTATTTAATGTAAAAGTTATAAAAATCACTACGTCAAATCTACCAAGAAAAAAAAAGCGCGTAGGTAAATATATAGGTTGGAAACCACAATATAAGAAAGCAATTGTTACTTTATCAGAGGGTGATACAATAAATTTATTTGCAGAAAATTAAACCCTACATTTATTAATTAAGTTTATGAGTATTCGCCTTTATAAAGCATACACACCCGGAACACGAAACCGCGCTCTTTCTTCATTTGATGAAATCACAACTAATAAACCAGAAAAAAGTTTGATACGTAAAAATCATCGGAGTAAAGGCCGTAATAATCGTGGAGTTATTACAATTCGCCATCGAGGAGGCGGACATAAAAGAAAATACCGACTAATCGATTTTCGACGTAATAAATACAATGTTGAAGCAACAGTCGCGTCAATTGAATATGATCCTAACCGTAACGCTCGAATTGCACTATTAAACTATAGTGATGGCGAAAAACGCTATATTTTACACCCGAACGATTTAACCGTTGGTTCTAAAATTTTATCAGGAACAACTGTTGTAGCATCTGTAGGTAATTCATTACCATTAAGCGAAATTCCGTTAGGGACAGCTGTACATAATATTGAATTAATACCAAACCGAGGTGGTCAAATTGTACGTGCTGCAGGTACATCTGCAAAAATATTAGCAAAAGAAGGTAATTATATTACTTTACGTTTGCCATCAAAAGAAATTCGTTTAATTCGGAAAGAATGTTTTGCTACAGTTGGAGAAATTAGTAACAATGATGCTTTCTTAGTTCAAAGTGGTAAAGCTGGTCGTACTCGTTGGCTTGGAAAACGACCTACGGTACGAGGATCAGTAATGAATCCATGTGATCACCCACATGGTGGTGGTGAAGGTCGAGCACCTATTGGTCGTAGTCGTCCATTAACACCTTGGGGTAAACCTGCTTTAGGTGTAAAAACACGTCAAAAGAAAAAGTTAAGTGATGCCTACATTCTTCGACGTCGAAGCTAAAAATTTTTAAAAAAACAATTAATTTAAAGACTTTTAAAATGACAAGATCAGTTAAGAAAGGACCTTTTGTTGCTTATCATTTATTAAAAAAAATAGATGCTATGAATACAAATGGTAAAAAAGATACAATTAAGACATGGTCACGTGCGTCAACAATCTTACCTATGATGGTAGGACACACGATTGCTGTTTATAATGGCCGTCAACATGTTCCAGTTTTTATTTCTGATCAATTAGTTGGTCATAAATTGGGGGAATTAGTAACAACTAGAACATTTAGATCTCATGTTAAAACAGATCGTAAAGCAAAACGTTAAAACCCTTATAAATAATTAAGGATTCGTTAACTCAATTTCTTATCTTACTTTAGAAGTAATAATCAACGAAATTTTAAACACAAGTAAAGGAGAATATATTAAGATGTCTAACCCTCAATCTGTTAAAGCAGTTGCAAAATATGTTCGAATGTCCCCTCAGAAAGTTCGAAGAGTTCTAAACCAAATTCGTGGAAAATCGTATCAAGAAGCTTTAATGATGTTAGAATTTCTTCCATATAAAGCGAGTGGCCCTATTTGGCAAGTTTTACACTCAGCAGCATCAAATGCTAAAAATAACTATGATATTGATAAAAAAACATTGGTAATTGAAGAAGGTTATGCAGATGAAGGACCAAGATTAAAAAGAATTCGCCCACGTGCGCAAGGTCGAGCTTTTAAAATTTTAAAGCCAACGTGTCATATAACAATTGTCGTTAAATCAGTACTTTAACTAAAACGATAAACTATTACAATTTAATTTAAAGGATTTATTCGATGGGGCAAAAAACACATCCACTAGGATTTCGTTTAGGAATAACGCAAGAGCATAAGTCAGCATGGTATGCAAATTTAAAAAATTATGCAGATTTATTAAAAGAAGATGATCAAATTCGTACATATTTAGCTAATTTCATAAAAACAGCTAGTATTTCAAATATTCACATCAGTCGTAATAGTTTAAGTGATCAAATTAAACTAACATTGGAAACAGGACGACCTGGTGTTTTAGTAGGTGAAAATGGAATTGGTATTAAAAATTTATTAACAAATCTAAAACAACTTTTACCATCAAACCGACAATTAACAATTAAGGTTGTTGAAGTTGATGAAATTAATTTAAATGCATCATTATTAGGTGATTTAGTTGTAAAACAATTAGAGGATAGAATCCCATTCCGTCGGGCTGTTCGAGAAGCAATGCAACGTGCTCAAGAAAGTAAAGTAAACGGGATTAAAGTTCAAGTATCAGGCCGTTTAAATGGTGCGGAAATTGCCAGAAGTGAATGGTTCAGAGAAGGACGGGTTCCGTTACAAACTTTAAGAGCAGACATTGATTATGCAACAAAAGAAGCAAATACAATCTATGGAGTTTTAGGTATTAAAGTTTGGATATTTAAAAATGAAATATTAAATAAATAACAAAACAGTTATTTAAATATTAAATAATTTTATTGACTATAAAAAGAAATTTATTATGTTAAGCCCGAAACGAACAAAATATAGAAAATTTCATCGTGGACGAATGCGTGGGAAAGCAACGCGTAATAACACAGTTGTTTTTGGCGATTACGGTCTTCAAGCATTAGAACCGACATGGATTACGTCACGTCAAATTGAAGCAACACGAAGAACAATTACACGATATACAAAACGTGGTGGAAAGCTATGGATTAAAATCTTTCCAGACAAAACAGTAACAGCACGTGCTGCTGAATCACGTATGGGATCTGGTAAAGGTGCCGTAGACTACTGGGTGGCAGTAGTTAAACCTGGCACTGTTATTTTTGAAATAGGTGGTGTTTCTCAAGAAACAGCGCGTGCAGCACTGAACTTAGCAGCTTACAAACTGCCAATAAAAACAAAATTTATTTTTAAAAACAGTAGTGATTAATTTATGAGTTTATCTAAATTTAGTGAAATTCGAAAACTTTCAAATGCCGAAATTGTTGAATCAATTCTTACATTAGAGAAAGAATTATTCACATTGCACTTTCGAAAAGCTACACGCCAGTCTTTTAAATCGCATGAAATAAAAGCTACAAAACATAAATTAGCTCAACTTAAAACCCTTTTAACTTTACGAATTGAATTAAAAGAAAAGACAACCCCTGATGCTTTACTTTAAGTAATCATTATATTACTAATACATAAAAATTTAATTTAAGAATATTAATTCGAAGGAGTTAAACATGCCGGTAAAAGAGAAAGTTGGTATTGTAATAAGTAATAATATGCAGAAAACTGTTGTGATAAAAGTGGAGAATCGATACTCACATCCAATTTATTCAAAAACAGTTATTAAAACAAGAAAATATTTGGTTCATGATGAAATAAATACATGTAATGTTGGTGACCAAATTTTAGTTCAAGAATCACGACCATTAAGCCGTCGTAAACGTTGGACATTAGTAAAGGTCATTTCAAAGTCATCTATAATTAGTTAAAGTTAAAGTTTTATGATCTACCCTCAAACATTATTAACAGTCGCTGATAATACGGGAGCAAAAAAAATTATGTGTATCCGAGTATTAGGTGGCAATCGAAAATATGCCAAAATTGGTGATACAATTATCGGTGTGGTTAAAGAAGCTACGCCAAATATGCCAATAAAACGTTCAGATGTAATTCGTGCTGTTATTGTACGAACACGAAAAACAATTCGTCGTGAAGATGGAATGTTTATTAGATTTGATGATAACGCAGCCGTAATTGTGAATATGGACAGTAACCCACGTGGAACACGTATTTTTGGACCTGTTGCACGAGAAATTCGTGATAAAAATTTTTCAAAAATCGTATCATTAGCACCGGAGGTATTATAAATGCTGAAAAAGCAAAAAGTACATGTTAAAATTGGTGATAATGTAAAAATTATATCTGGATTTGACAAAGAAAAAGTTGGAGAAATTACAAAAATCTTTCCTAACAATGGTACTGTAATTGTCAAAGGTATGAATATAAAATATAAGCACATTAAACCAAACCAACAAGGTGAAGTAGGTGAAATAAAACAAATCGAAGCGCCTATTCATCATTCAAATGTAAAAATTATCAAAAATTAAAAGAGTTTTTTAATATGACTCAACGACTTAAAGTCTTGTATAAAGAACAAATAATCCCGAACTTGGCTGAGAAACTGAATTATAGTAATTATCACCAAATCCCTAAATTAGAAAAAATTCAACTAAATAGAGGGTTAGGACTAGCAGCACAGAATAGTAATATTTTAAAGAAAAGTATTGAAGAATTTCGTTCCATTACTGGACAAAAGCCAGTTGTTACTAAATCAAAAAAGGCAAATGCTGGTTTTAAAATTCGTGAAGATATGGACTTGGGAATTAAAGTTACATTACGTGGTGAAAAAATGTACACGTTTTTCGATAAGTTAGTTAACATTACTTTACCACAAGTACGTGATTTTAAAGGTATTTCTTCGAAAAGTTTTGATCGAGATGGTAATTTTACGTTAGCCGTAAAAGAACAATTAATTTTTCCAGAACTTAGTTATGAAGATGTTGAACAGATTCGCGGACTAGAAATTACTATTGTAACAACAGGTAACACCAAAGATGATAGTAAAGCACTTTTATCAGAATTGGGCTTCCCATTTAATGATTAATAAAAATATAAGGAGAAATTAGTGGTAACAGATACAATTTCCGATATGTTAACCCGAATTCGAAATGCAAATATGGTTAAGCATCAAATTGTACAAATACCGACTACAAAAATGTCATTAGGTATTGCTTCTATTTTAAAAGAAGAAGGGTTTATAGAAGACTTTGACGTATATGAACAAGATTCAAAGCAGTATATATTAATTTCTTTAAAGTATACAGGAAAAGAACGCGAGCCAGTTATTTGTAAAATTGAACGAATAAGTAAACCAGGTTTGCGTGTATACACAAATGCAGAAAAATTACCAAAAGTTTTAAATAATTTAGGTATTGCAATTATTTCTACTTCTCAAGGGGTAATGACAAACTTAAATGCAAAAAAACTTGGTATTGGTGGTGAAGTATTATGTTATATTTGGTAACTTAGGAAAAATCTATGTCACGTATAGGAAAATTACCTATTAAAATCCCAACTGATGTTGATGTTAATTTTAATGGTCCCAGTATTACTGTAAAAGGAAAATTTGGTACACTAAAAGATACAGTACCAGATGTTATTAAAATGAATCAAATTGATGAAAGTATAGTATTAACACTAGAAAACGAAACTCGCACGAACCGAGCTCTACATGGTTTATACCGTAGCTTAATAAATAACATGGTTGTTGGTGTTTCCGAGCAATTTAAACTAACTTTAAATTTACAAGGTGTAGGTTATCGTGCTGCTGTTCAAGGAAATGATTTAGTTTTAAATTTAGGTTATAGCCATCAAGTAGTGATGCCAATACCTGAAGGTATTAGTGTTGAAGTTGTTAAAAATACAACAATTAATTTAACAGGTTGTGATAAAGCCGGTTTAGGGCTATTTGCTGCGAAAGTTCGTGCATGGCGACCACCAGAACCTTATAAAGGTAAAGGTATTATTTACGAAGGCGAAATTGTAAAACGAAAAGCAGGTAAATCAGGTAAAAAATAAAAATATGAAATCCACAAAAAAAGTATTACGGAAACGTGAAAGTTTAAGGGGATCAGTGAAAGGTACTATCGAACGTCCACGTTTATCGATATTCCGGTCAAATCAACATGTTTATGCTCAAATTATTGATGACGCTAACTTTAAAACATTAGTATCTTGTTCTACTTTAGATAAAGAAATTAAGTTAGAAATTAAAAATGGATCTACATGTGAAGCATCCCATTTAATTGGTCAAAAATTAGCTGAACGTAGCTTAGAACAAAATATTAAAAAAATTGTTTTTGATCGAGGTCCTTACCTTTATCATGGCCGCGTAAAAGCCTTAGCAGACGGTGCTCGTGCAGGCGGATTAGAATTCTAATACATAGTTATATAATTAAATAGTTTATAAATCTTTATGAATACCGATTTAAAACAAGTTAATAAATTAAAAAAAGCTCCTCGACGTACAGAAAGAAACCGACAAGTTCAATTAGTAGAGCGATTAATAAAAATTAGTCGTGTATCAAAAGTTACAAAAGGTGGTAAAAAATTAAGTTTTCGTGCAATTGTTGTAATTGGAGATGAAAATGGGAAAGTAGGAGTAGGAGTAGCAAAAGCAGATGATGTTGTAAATGCCTTTAAAAAAGCGAAAACAGATGGAATTAAAAATTTAATTCAAGTTCCAATTACAAAATCGTTAAGTATTCCTCATAAGGTTCATGGTCATTTTGGTGCATGTAAAATTATTATGCGCCCATCGATTGAAGGTTCAGGGGTTATTGCAGGTGGTGCTGTTCGTACAGTTTTAGAAGTAGCCGGTATTAAAAATGTAATTGCAAAACAGTTAGGTTCGAATAATTTATTGAATAATGCTAGAGCGGCACTTAATGCTTTAGATAGCTTAACCACAAAATCCCAAGTTTATAAGAAACGTGGTATTAATTCAAACTAAATTAAATAATTATAGTTTTAAAAATTTTATTGATTATAACAAATTATGAGAACGGAGCGACAAAGAAATGCAGGTAATAATGTATTGTTAAAACGTATTCTTGTAAGCTTAGCGTTATTGGCTTTTGTTCGAATAGGTACTTTTTTACCCATTCCTGGTATTGAGCAAAGCTATATTACTTATTACATTCAGAATAATTCTATTGCAAGGTTTGTTAATACTTTCTCAAATGATAATGTATTTGTAATAGGTCTATTTACCTTAAATATTTTTCCGTATATTAATGCATCTATCTTAATGCAAATACTTGTTAGTGTAATACCTGATTTAAAACGTTTACAAAAAGAAGAAGGTAGTCCAGGAAGACGAAAAATTAATCAAATAACACGTTTCATTTGTCTAGGTTGGTCTATTATTCAAAGTGCAAGTATTGCTCTTTTTTTAAAACGAATCTTATTCAACTGGAATTTACAACTTGCTTTCGAAATTATTGTTGCGTTAACTGCTGGTGCAATGATTGTTCTATGGATTAGCGAACTGATTACAGAATATGGTTTAGGAAACGGTGCTTCATTGTTAATCTTTACAAATATTGTTTCTAGTTTACCCAATTTAGGTAAAAGCTTAATTTCAGAAAATAATGAATATATAAATCCTGGTTCGATTCTACTGATAAGTATTTTATTATTTATTGCCGTTTGTGGGATCATATTACTACAAGAAGGTAGTAGAATTATTCCATTAATTTCTGCAAAACAGTTAAGCCAGCGAACACCGGTATACTCAGATCTACCAAAAAATAACTATATCCCTTTACGATTAAATCAAGCAGGGGTAATGCCGATTATCTTTACAGCATCAATTTTAGTTCTCCCAAATTATTTAATTAATGCGGGACTATTGCCTGTAATAACATTACCGTTTCTTGTTAAATCCTCAAAAGTTTTTTACTGGATAAGCTACTTTATCTTAGTTTTGACATTTAGTTATTTTTATTCCACGATTGTTTTAAATCCGAAAGAGATTTCAAATGATTTACAAAAAATGGCAGTAAGTATACCTGGAATACGACCTGGAAAAGCAACTACGTATTACTTGAAACAAGTCATGAAGCGCACAACTTTTATTGGCGCTATTCTTTTAGCGTTATTAACTACATTTCCTAATATTATTGAAACAGTTTTACATGTCTCAAGCTTAAAAGGATTAGGTGCAACTTCTTTACTTATACTAGTAGGTGTTACTTTAGATATGACACGTGAAATTAGAAGCGTTATATTATCTAATATTTATAAAGACATGTTGAAATAAAAACAAATAAAAATAATTTAAAATAATTTACTCATGAAAGTTCGTCCGTCTGTTAAAAAAATGTGTGATAAATGTCGGGTAATTAAGCGACATGGCAAAATTATGGTTATTTGCCCTAACCCGAAACATAAACAACGTCAAGGTTAAAAATTTAAAGGAGTTAATTAAGTGATAAGATTAAAAGGTGTTGATTTACCGAATCGAAAACGAATCTCGTATGCACTAACATCGATTTATGGTATTGGTATTAATTCTGCAAAAGAATTAGTTCAAGCTGCAAATATTGATGAGACAACACGCACACAGGATTTAACAATTGAAGAAACAGTAGCATTAAAGGAAGTCCTAGATAATTGCGAATTAAAATTAGAAGGTGACTTAAGAAGATTTAATGGATTAAACATAAAACGATTGAATGAAATCAATTGTTTCAGAGGACAAAGACATAGGAACAGTTTACCGGCTCGCGGGCAACGGACACGAACTAATGCTCGATCACGTAGAGGGTCTAAAAAGACTGTAACTGGAAATAAAAAATAATATAATTTTTATACAATCAACCTAATTTAAAAGTTTATCTAAATATGGCACAGAAAATTCGAAAAACAGGTATAAAAAAAGATAAAAAGAACTTTGCAGCTGGTGTAGTTCATATTCAATCAACATTTAATAATACTATCGTTACCATTAGTACTCTAACGGGTGATACTATTTCAGCTGCTTCAGCAGGAAGTGTTGGATTTAAAGGTGCACGAAAAGGGACACCATTTGCAGCACAAATGGCTGCAGAAAAAGCAGCTTCTGAGGCTTTTAGTGTTGGTCTAAAAAATGTAGAAATTTTAGTTAAAGGTCAAGGGTCTGGTCGTGAAACGGCTATTAGATCGATTCAAAGTGCAGGTTTTGAAATTAATTCTATTCAAGATATTACGCCTGTACCTCATAATGGTTGTCGACCACCAAAAAGACGCCGTGTTTAATTAATATTTTTAATAATTTTAAAATGAATTTAAAACATGCAAGATTTATCTATTAAATGCCTAAAATCTAAAAAGGCTGAATCAGGAGCAATTTATGGACAGTTTTTAATAAATTCTTTAAATCTTGGGCAGGGTGTAACTATTGGTAATTTATTGAGACGTATTTTATTAAGTGAAATAGGAGGGTGTGCAATAACAGCAGTTCGAATTGCTGGAACAACCCACGAATTTTCAACACTTCCAGGTATTCGGGAAGATATTTTAGAAATACTACTTAACTTGAAAGGTATTGTTCTAAAAAATAAAACCAAAGAAACTGAATTTGGACGATTGAAAATCAAAGGGCCTGCTGTAATAACAGCAGATTTAATGGAATTACCTCCTAATTTAGAGATCATAAATCCAAATCATTACATTGCAACAATTTCAGACGCGAATTTTTTAGAAATTGAATTTAAGTTTGAATATGGGACAGGCTATAAATTAGCAACTCAAAATTTACATGAAAAGTCAAATGATTTTCTTGAAATTGATGCTGTATTTATGCCTGTACAAAAAGTAGATTTTAAAATTGAGAATGTTTATGATGACTTAAATGAAGTAACTGAAAGATTAATTCTTGAAATTTGGACAAATGGAAGTATCAGTCCAGCAACAACAATAATAAATGCTTCACAATTTATTATTAATTTATTTAGTTCAATCACAAAAACAACATTTATTGATGAGATTTTAGAATCAGAAAATGATAATTCTTCACTTCCAATAGATCCACATACAAATATTCCTATTGAAGAATTACAATTACCAGTTAGAGCCTATAATTGTTTAAAACGTGCACAAATTAATACTGTAGGCCAGTTATTAAAATACTCTCCTGAACAATTGCAAGAAATCAAAAATTTTGGACGAAAATCTGCAAATGAAGTTTTTGCTGCACTGAAAAATAAATTAGGAATAACATTAACTTAGTTAATTTTTAAACAATAAAAAATTATGAATAAAACATATATACCATCATCGAATTATACTGAAAAAAAATGGTATCTAATTGATGGTGATAATAAAACATTAGGACGTGTTGCTACAGAAATTGCAACAATTTTAATTGGAAAACATAAAGTAGATTATCATCCAGCCGTTGATAACGGCGATTATGTTATTGTGACAAACGCAAAAAATATCCAATTAACAGGAAAGAAAGAAGATGAGAAAATTTATTTCTCACATTCAGGTCGACCTGGAGGTTCTAAAAAAGAAACTGTTAAAGCACTACGTGCACGTTTACCAGAACGAATTATTGAAAAAGCGGTTAGAGGCATGTTACCAAAAGGCCCATTAGGCCGAGTGATGTTTACACGACTAAAAGTATTTAGTGATTCTACACATGTACATGTAGCCCAAAACCCTCAATTATTTAATTTATAAAAAGATTATATGACTACAAATTTTGAATATATTTTTCAAAAATCAAATATTGGTATAGGTCGAAGAAAACAAGCAACAGCACGTGTTTTTTTAACGCCCGGTGATGGTCAAATTATCATTAATAAAACCGCGGGTGAAAAATACTTGCAATATAATATCGAATACTTAAATAAAATTTGGTTTCCATTAAAACAATTAAACTTAGAACAACAATTTGATATTATTGTATTAGTTCGTGGTGGCGGCTTAACAGGCCAAACTGATGCAATTCAATTAGGGGTGGCTCGATTACTTTGTAAAATGGACCCACAAAATCGTATGACATTAAAACCACATGGTGTACTTAGTCGAGATGCACGTGTTAAAGAGCGTAAAAAATATGGTTTACGCAAGGCTCGAAAAGCGCCACAATACTCAAAACGTTAATATTATTAGAAAAATAGAGATATGCCAAAATCTGAAATTCATCCAACTTGGTACCCAGATGCTAAAGTTTTATGTGATGGTAAAGTTCTTTTTACAACGGGATCAACTGTACCTGAAATAAACATAGATGTTTGGTCTGGAAACCACCCATTTTACACAGGATCACAAACAATTATTGATAGTGAAGGGCGGGTAGATCGATTTATGAAAAAATACGGATTAGAGTCAGAGAACGAATAATCTACATTCAATAGATATAATTTTACTTACTTTTTTAAATAACATGCCAACAATAGAACAATTAGTACGGTCACCTCGTATTCAGATACGTAAAAAAACAAAATCACCTGCATTAGTTAGTTGTCCACAACGTCGTGGTGTATGTACCCGTGTTTATACAACTACTCCAAAAAAACCGAACTCGGCTATTCGAAAAGTGGCTCGTGTTCGATTAACTTCAGGATTTGAAGTAACAGCTTATATACCCGGTATTGGACACAATTTACAAGAGCACTCTGTTGTCTTAATTCGTGGTGGGCGAGTAAAAGATTTACCAGGTGTTCGTTACCATATCATTAGAGGTGCCTTAGATAGTGGTGGCGTAAAAGACAGAGCACAAGGCCGCTCAAAATATGGTGTTAAAAAACCAAAAGAAAAATAAATAAAAATCATATTAAAAGAATCATTATTTAATTATGTCGCGTCGAAATATTGCAAAGAAACGATTCCCAGAACCGGATTCAGTTTATAATAGTTACTTAGTAAGTTTACTTATTGCTCGAATTTTAAAATCAGGGAAAAAAGTTTTAGCTCAAAATATTGTTAATGGAGCATTTGAAATTATCCAGAAGAAAACTGATCAAGATCCTTTATTAATTTTTGAAAAAGCTATTAAAAATGCAAGTCCCATTGTTGAAGTAAAAGCAAGAAGAGTTGGTGGTTCTACATATCAAGTTCCTATTGAAGTAAGTGCGTTTAGAGCAACAAATTTAGCACTTCGTTGGCTTTTAACATATGCAAGACAACGTGGTGGTCGTTCTATGTCGATAAAATTAGCCAATGAAATAATTGACACAGCAAACGAAATAGGTAATACTATTAAGAAAAAAGAAGAAACACATCGTATGGCAGAAGCAAATAAAGCTTTTGCACATTTCAGATACTAATACCTTCTTCTTCTCGCTAAAAGCTTATTATAATTTTAAATATTAATTTTTTAAGGAAATTCTTAAAATGGCACGTGAAAAATTCGAACGTACAAAACCGCATGTAAATATTGGAACAATTGGTCATGTAGATCATGGTAAAACAACTTTAACAGCAGCTATCACGGCAACATTAGCTTTAGGTAATGATTCAATTGTTGCAAAGGGTTATGCTGAAATTGATGCTGCACCTGAAGAACGTGCACGTGGTATTACTATTAATACAGCACACGTAGAATACGAGACAGAAAATCGTCACTATGCTCACGTAGATTGTCCAGGTCACGCTGATTACGTTAAAAATATGATTACTGGTGCTGCACAAATGGATGGAGCAATCCTTGTTGTATCAGCAGCCGATGGTCCAATGCCACAAACACGTGAACATATTTTATTATCAAAACAAGTTGGTGTACCTGATATTGTTGTATTCTTAAATAAAGAGGATCAAGTAGATGATGCTGAATTATTAGAATTAGTAGAATTAGAAGTTCGTGAACTATTATCATCATACGACTTCCCTGGTGATGATGTTCCAATTTGCCCAGGTTCAGCTTTACAAGCAATTGAAGCAATTACAGCAAACCCTAATATTGCACGTGGCGATAACCCATGGGTAGATAAAATTTTTGCATTAATGGATGCTGTAGACGAATACATTCCTACACCTGTTCGAGACACAGAAAAAACATTCTTAATGGCAATTGAAGATGTATTTTCTATTACAGGTCGTGGTACTGTAGCTACAGGCCGAATCGAACGTGGTATTGTAAAGGTTGGTGAGACGGTGGAAGTTGTAGGTGTAGAAGATACACGTACTACAACAATTACTGGGATCGAGATGTTCCAAAAAACATTAGACGAAGGTTTTGCTGGTGATAATGTAGGTATCTTATTACGTGGTATTACACGTGAAGAAATTGAACGTGGTATGGTTTTAGCTGAACCGGGAACAATTACACCACATACTCAATTTGAATCAGAAGTTTATGTATTAACAAAAGAAGAAGGTGGTCGTCATACACCATTCTTTACAGGTTACCGTCCTCAATTCTATGTTCGAACAACTGATGTAACAGGTTCTATTAATCAATTTACAGCCGATGATGGAACTATTGTAGAAATGGTTATGCCTGGTGATAACATTAAGATGGAAGCCGAATTAATTTACCCGGTTGCTATTGAAAAAGGTATGCGATTTGCTATTCGCGAAGGTGGCCGAACAATTGGTGCAGGTGTAGTTTCAAAAATTGTTAAATAAATATAAAATATATGTCAATAACAACAAATGAAAAAATTCGTGTACGGTTAGAATCTTTTGATCGTCAACTATTACTTGATTCATGTCAAAAAATTAGTTCGATAATTCAAAAAGTTGATCCTAAAAAAATCACAACTATACCATTACCGACAAATAAACGAATTTATTGTGTTTTACGATCACCCCATGTGGATAAGGATTCTAGAGAACATTTTGAAATTCGTATATATAGACGAGTTTTAGAAATTTATCCTGATTCAGATATCAATATCTTTGATTTATTAGTTGAATCTGATTTACCGCCAGGTGTTTTCTATCGTATTTGTTTATCTTAAAAAATTTAATTCTAATGACTTTTACTTTAAAAGTCATTGGAATTAAACTAACTGTAGGTCTTATTTTTTATTAATACACAAAACTAAAATGGATTACGAATGCACTATCTCAGTTTTACTTGAAAATCATCCAAATATATTGACTCGTATTACAAGTTTGTTAGCAAGACGAGGATTTGCTGTAGATAGCTTAGCTATAGGAACTACAGAATTGGAAACAATGTCCCGATTAACTCTTGTAGTATTTGGTAATGATTTAATTGTGGCACAAATTACTAAACAACTGTATAAATTATTGCCAATTATGAAGGTGCAAGATTTAACAAATGTTCCGTCAATTAATCGTGAAATAATTCTAATTAAAATTCTATGCCCTACTGAGCAACGTTCAAAAATTTTAGAAATCATTACTTTTTTCCGGGCAAAAGTAGTTGATTTTGGCGAAATGTCGTTAATTTTAGAAGTTACGGGAAACTCTGAAAAAATAATAGCCATTGAACAATTAATTCAAAGATTTAAAATTATAGAATGTATTCGATCTGGGAGAATTGCTATTGGACGTGAATCCATTGTCACAACTAAACTTTTCCGCGATGATATTTCATTAAGCCGTCGTCGTATCATAAGTAACTATAGGGATACAACTTTAAGAAGATCTTATATATTAGAAGTTGATAAAGAAAAGGAAAAGAAAAAAAAAAGAAAACGTAGACGAAGAGCAACCATTATTAAATAGTCCCAGTTTCAGACCAATGTTAATAGAAAATAATTAATATACATAAACCCATTCAGGTATTAGTATTAGCCTAATCAATCTCGTTAATTATAATTATTAATGCTTGCTAATATATAATGTAATTAACAATGAATAATCCTAAAATGTTTGATATTAAATTTATTGGGGACAGAGGGACTTGAACCCTCACGCACTATCACTAGGCAACGGATTTTAAGTCCGTCGTGTCTACCAATTCCACCACGTCCCCTAACTACACTAACTATATCGCAAATCGCGATTAAAAGCAAATTTTTGTGGAGGCGGCACCCAGATTCGAACTGGGGATAGAGGATTTGCAATCCACTGCCTTACCACTTGGCCATACCGCCTTTACTCTTGTTAATATACTTATTATATTACATTAAAAATAAAATAACAATTCTCTATAATCGTAAACTTTGATTGACAAAACGTTGAATATAATTAGAATAAATAAGGCAAAGGCCTACCAAATTTTTAACTGTAAATAGTAGAGTAGACAATTTTTTTTTAGAATATTTAAACAGAGTGTGTGTGATTTATGTTTGAAAAATTCACTGAAGGCGCTATTAAAGTAATTATGTTGTCTCAGGAAGAAGCACGACGAATGGGTCATAATTTCGTCGGAACCGAACAACTTTTCCTAGGAGTTATTGGAGAAGGTGTTGGAATGGGATCAAAATGTTTAAAATCATTAGGAGTTACACTAAAATCAGGTCGAAAAGAGGTTGAAAAATACATCGGTCGTGGTACTGGTTTTGTAGCTTCAGAGATTCCGTTTACCCCAAGAGCTAAACGAGTTTTAGAAATGGCTGTTCAGGAAGGCAAAGATTTAGGTCAAAATTATGTTGGTACTGAACATATTCTTTTAGCATTAATTGCAGAAGATGATGGGGTTGCTATTCGAACAATTGAAAACATGGGTTTAGATTTATCTGAAATTCGAAGTGTTATTTTATCTTTAATAAAAGAGAATCAAGAAGAATTATTAAAGCCATTAACACCAGAACAACGACGAATTCTAGATCGTGACAATATGCCTAATAATATCCCAACTTTAGATGAATATACCGATAATATTACGGTAGAAGCTATGGATGGTCGATTAGATCCTGTTATTGGGCGTGATAAAGAGATTTTTGAAGTAATTAAAGTATTAGCTCGTCGTCGAAAAAATAACCCAGTGTTAATCGGTGAACCTGGTGTAGGTAAAACAGCGGTTGCTGAGGGCTTAGCTCAACTTATTGTAGCAAAAGATGTACCACAATTTTTAGAAGGAAATTTAATTTTATCGTTAGATTTAGGTTCATTATTAGCAGGTACAAAATATCGAGGGGAATTTGAAGAAAGATTAAAACGAATCATTGAAGAAGCTCAAGAAGAATCAACGGTTATTCTAGTTATTGATGAAATCCATACTTTAGTTGGAGCAGGTGCTGCGGAAGGTGCTGTTGATGCAGCTAATATCTTAAAACCAGCTTTAGCACGTGGTGGGTTCCGGTGTATTGGGGCTACTACAATTGAAGAATATAGAAAATATATTGAGCGTGATGCCGCATTAGAACGTCGTTTTCAACCTGTTACTGTAGAGGAGCCTAGTGTAAAAGTTACGATTGATATTTTACGTGGTTTACGTTCAAAATTTGAACGCCACCATACATTAAGTTATCATGATAAAGCTATTGAAGCAGCTGCGATTTTAGCAGAAAAATTCATTGCTGATCGTTTTTTACCAGATAAAGCTATCGATGTTATTGATGAAGCAGGGTCTCGTGTTAGATTAGAAAATAAACGCTTACCAGAAGGTGTTTTACTATTATTACAAGAGTTACAATCTGTATTAGGTGAAAAAGAGTTAGCCATCAGAGAACAAAATTTTGAAAAAGCTGGTCAATTATTAGAGTATGAAATGGACATCCGTGTTCAAGTTCAAGTTCTGAAACAAGCTTTACAAATAAATGAAAAAACATCTTTAAAACGTGTTCAAATTGACATGGTAATGGAAGAAGATATTGCTGACGTTATAGCTGCTTGGACAGGTATTCCTATGAATAAGATTTCGGAATCTGAAACGAAAAACTTATTAAATATGGAAGATATGCTACATAAACGTTTGATTGGTCAACATCAGGCGATTGTCTCAGTTTCAAAAGCTATTCGTCGTGCACGGGTTGGATTAAGAAATCCTGATCGTCCTATTGCTAGTTTTATTTTTGCTGGACCGACTGGTGTAGGAAAAACAGAGTTAACTAAATCATTAGCTTCTTACATGTTTGGTACTGAAGATACTATGGTTCGATTAGATATGTCTGAATACATGGAAAAACATACGGTAGCAAAATTAATCGGTTCGCCTCCAGGTTATGTAGGTTACAGTGAAGGTGGACAATTAACTGAAGCTGTGCGTAGTAAACCTTACACTGTTGTTTTATTTGATGAGGTTGAAAAAGCACATCCAGATGTTTTCAATTTATTATTACAAATTTTAGATGATGGTCGTTTAACAGATTCAAAAGGTCGTGTTATTGATTTTAAAAATACACTAATTGTCATGACGACTAATATTGGTTCAAAAGTAATTGAACGAGAAAGTGGTATTGATTTTGATAAGAAAAAGAAAAGTAGTAGTGGTTTTGATTTAAATTTAGATTTTGTATCAAACAGTTCGGATTCTGAGATAGACCCAGAAATATATGAACGTACTGCTAGCTTAGTTAATGAGGAACTAAAGAAATTCTTCCGACCTGAATTTTTAAATCGTATCGACGAGATTATTGTATTCAGTCATTTAACAAAAAATGACGTACGACAAATCGCAGATATTATGGTTAATCAATTATCCGAGCGTTTGAAAGAAAAAGAAATTACATTAGAAATAACGCCACAAGTTAAACAAATTATTGTTGAAGAAGGCTTTGATCCAATATATGGTGCACGACCATTACGCCGTGCCGTTATGCGTCTATTAGAAGATAACTTAGCTAAAGAATTCTTAACAAAAACTTTACACCCTCATACTCATTTAGTGATTGATGCAGATTCATATGATAATATTATAGTCAATGTTGATTACTCACTGGTTGATCCACTTATTTTAAGAGGTGAAGAGCGAAAACGAAGTGAAAAAGAAAGTATTGAATTTGATATTTACTAATTAGTTACTTTTACTAAGTAAATTCTAAATTTTCATTTGTTAACAAAAGAGAAATTCATTTGTTAACAAATGAAAATTTAGAATTTACTTACATAATTCAGAGGAGAACTCGGGCTGGCGTATTTTTTTTTTTCCATTAACCCAGATAAATAGGCAAGTCGTCCAGATTGGACTGCTAAATCCATAGCCTTAGCCATCTTATTTGGATGTTTAGCTTGTGCAACCGCTGTATTTAAAAGTACTCCGTCAGCTCCTAACTCCATAGCTTGTGCTGCTTCACTTGGGGTACCAATACCTGCATCCACAATAACAGGAATACTGGAATTTTCAATAATTATTTCAATATTCGCCAAATTTTTTAACCCCTGACCTGAGCCGATCGGTGCTCCTAGTGGCATCACAGTAGCACATCCTAAATCTTCGAGATGAAGCGCTAAAATTGGATCAGCGTTGATATAAGGTAAGACTGTAAATCCTTTTTTTACTAAAAACTCAGCAGCTTTTAAAGTACCAATGGGATCTGGGAGTAAATATTTAGGATCTGCGATAACTTCTAATTTAACAAAAAAGTTATCCTCTTGACCTAATTGACAAGCTAGTTCATGCCCTAAAAATGCAATGCGAATAGCTTCTTCTGCGGTTTGACAACCGGCTGTATTCGGTAATAACCAGGTTTTATTCCAATCTAATGAATTTAAAAAACTAATATTGTCATTTTCTAGATTCGTAGGTAATCGTCTTACAGCTACTGTAACAATATCACAGTTACTTTCTTGAATACTTGAAACTGTATCATTAACCGTTCTATATTTCCCAGTACCAAGCATTAACCGAGAATTAAAATATTTGTTACCAATTTTTAATTTATCTACGTTATTCATTATATTTTAATATTTAGTATGTGGTGTGTACTCCCCAGGTAGGACTTGAACCTACGACCAATCGGTTAACAGCCGATTGCTCTACCACTGAGCTACTGAGGAATTAGTTTTATCGAGAAGTACTAAAAGCCTATCTAATTAATTAGATGGGCTTTTTAAATACAAAACGGCTCTAGAAGAGTTTAAGAATGTTCTTATGGTTACTCTTTGACTCTTATCTTTGATATTGATATCGATCTTGTTCTACCTGGAGAATTAAAAAGAACTCAAAAGAAATTAATTATTTATTTGCGTTAAGTTTTTTACTCGATCACTAGGTTTGATATACGTTAACTAACAAAACCATTTGTTAGTTAACGTATATCAAGACAGATTGTTTTAGCCATTTCATATCCCGTATATTTTGGTATCAAAAAGTTTTTAGAATTATTAAATAATGCTTAAACTCAATATACACAATGATATCAAAAAGTTATAAAATCTGTCAACCTTTTTTTTAAAGATTATAATATTTAGTTTTTAATATTTGCCATTCGTAGTAAACTTTTTACAGTTTCTGTAGGTTGTACTCCCTGTTCTAACCAGTATTTAATTTTATCACTATTAAAATTATACTGTTTTGTTATCGGATTATAATATCCTAAAAGTTGAATTGGGCGTCCGTCACGTCGTGTTGTATTTTGCATAACAACTAGACGGTAAACTGGTTGTCTTTTTCGACCAATTCGTGTAAGACGAAGTTTTAACATAAGATAATTGTAATATTATTTAATTGCTAACATAATTAGCTAATTTCCTCATATATATTAACAAAGTAAATATATATCGTCAACCTTATATTTCGAATTCAAATTTCCGATTTGGATCGGTTTGAATAGTGATTTTACTTCTATGTTTGATCAACAATAATACACTCTGTTGTTAAAATCATACTTGCAATAGAGGTTGCATTTTGTAAACCTGAACGAGTAACTTTCGTTGGATCAACGATACCAGCTTCGTACATATTTACAAAAGTATTTTTTGCAGCATTATATCCAATTTCAAAATCTTGTTCTTGTACTTGTTCCACAATAACTGGACCATTTATTCCAGCATTTTCTGCTATACGTCGTAAAGGAGCGACAATTGCTCTAGACATGATTAAAGCCCCAACTAATTCATCTTCTTTTAAATTACTCTTTGCCCAAGTAATTAAGCTTTCAGATAAATGTGCTAAAGTTGCACCCCCTCCTGGAACAATACCTTCTTCAACAGCTGCACGCGTTGCATTAATAGCATCCTCTAAACGTAATTTTTTATCACGCATTTCTGTCTCTGTTACTGCTCCTACTTTAATTACGGCAATACCACCAGATAATTTCGCAATTCTATCTTGTAATTTTTCTTTTTCATAACCGGTATCAGAACTGCTTACTTGTTTTCGAAGTTGCTCACAGCGAACTTTGATTGCTTCTTCCGTACCTTCAGCAACAATGGTTGTTGTATCTTTATTAACAGTAATAGATCGAGCTTGCCCTAATAAATTTAAACTTACATTTTCTAAGGATAAACCAGCATCTTGAGTAATAACTGTACCACCTGTTAAAACCGCAATATCTTGTAACATTAGTTTACGTTGTTCACCAAATCCTGGTGCGCGAATTGCTACAACATTTACAATGCCACGTAATTTATTTAAAATTAATGTTGCTAGGGCTTCTTTTTCAACATCTTCAGCAATAATTAATAACGGACGTTTTGTTTTGGTTATTTGCTCTAAAATGGGTAATAAATCCTGTTGAACAAGTGTAATACGCTTATCTGTTAATAAGATTAATGGGTTTTCATAAGTTACTTCCATTTTCTCTGTATTAGTAATAAAATAAGGAGAAATGAAGCCTTTTTCTAATTTCATTCCTTCTGTAATTTCTAATTCTGTATTAATACCCTTCCCTTCTTCTAATGAAATAACCCCCTCTTTACCAACTTTTGCTAATGCGTCTGCAATTAAAGATCCTATAACATTGTCATTACCCGCAGAAATTGTTGCTACTTGTTCAATGGATTGTAAGTCTTCAACAGGTTGTGCAAATTCATTAATTTGAGTAACTAAATATTGAGTAGCTTTTTCCATTCCTAGCTTAATTGAAATAGGATTTGCACCCGCAGCAACGTTTTTTAAACCTTCTTTTACCATAGCATATGCTAATACTGTTGCTGTAGTTGTACCATCACCAGCAACATCATTTGTTTTAGCTGCAGCTTGACGAATTAAAGATACACCCGTATTTTCAATATGATCAGGTAAATTAATTTCTCTTGCAATTGTAACACCATCGTTTACAATTTGCGGTGAGCCATAAGGTTTTTCTAAAACAACATTTCGTCCTTTTGGGCCCAATGTAACTGAAACAGCCTCAACCATTATTTCCATACCACGTTCCAAAGCTTTTCTCGCATTGTCTTGATATAATATTCTTTTTGCCATAATTTAGCGTTCTTAAAATTGATATTAAATAATAAAATTCTATTTATAGAAGTTTAAGAAAACTTGTAAAATCATGCAATAGAAGTAACAAATTTAAATAAAATATTATTTGATAATAAACACTTTACGAAAAATATAAACTACTAGTACTATATTTTTAGTAATACAGTTTGGGCTTGTAGCTCAGTGGACTAGAGCACGTGGCTACGAACTACGGTGTCAGGGGTTCGAATCCCTTCTTGCCCAAGTCATAGATAATGAGTTTAAGAATTACTTAAACTCATTAATTTTAACGTATTACTAAGTTGGGGTGTCGCCAAGTGGTAAGGCTGTGGACTTTGACTCCGCCATTCGTAGGTTCGAATCCTGCCACCCCAGTTTCCCAATGGTTAAAGACCAATTATAAAATAGTAAGCTTGTTTTAATTAGCAATTACTATGAATAATTTTTTTAATTAAAAAAAAGAGAATTATGGAAGCAAACATACAATTCATACAAGGTTTAGACGAAAAAGTGTTACCAGATGTTCGACTAACACGATCACGTGACGGTAGTACAGGTACTGCAACATTTCGATTTAAAAATCCTAATATTTTAGATAAAAGTACTGCAAAAGAAGGTGAAATCACTGGTATGTATTTAGTTGATGAAGAAGGTGTACTAGAAACACGAGATGTTAATGCACGTTTTGTGAATGGGAGACCTGAAGCAATTGAATCCGTTTATATTATGAAAAATCCTGAAGCATGGGATCGATTTATGAGATTTATGGAGCGCTATAGTGAAACAAATGGATTAGCATTTACGAAAGCTAATTAATTTTAATTTTTAGAATTTATATTATAAAAAAATGCGAATCTCACTACATTGGTTAAATGAATTAGTTAATATTACTAATATTGAATTAGAGACCCTAATTGAAAAATTAACTCTTGGTGGATTTGAAGTAGAAGATGTCTTAAATTTAACAATAGCAAATAAAAAAGATGTAATTTTAGACATTTCTGCAACAGCGAATAGAGCCGATAGTTTATCAATTTATGGTATTGGTAAAGAAGTTAGTGCTTTATTAAATTCACAAACTCATAATTCAATATATTCAACAGGTTTATCATTAACTGAAAAAAGTTTACAACAAATTATCTTGGATAATCATAATATTAAATCAAATGATTATTCAATTTTTATTAGTTTTACAGTTGAAAATCTGACGAAACTTACTTCTCCTCAATGGATAAAAAATAAATTATCAGCATCTGGATTGACACCATTAAATAATTTGTTAGATTATCAAAATTATATTTTATTAGAAACAGGATATCCATTTGAATTTTATGATTTACAAAAAATTCAAGCAGATTTAGATAGTCAAAACTTTGAATTAAAAATAGATAGCAATACAGAAACTACTAGTTTAAAAGCAAGTAATGGGAGCGTCTATAACTTGAATAATCAAGTTTTAACTGTTAAAGCAGACGAAAAAATCCTTAGTATTGGAGGTATTATCCCAAACAATCAATATAAATATGAAACATCAAGTTCATCACTTTTAATTGAAGGATCCATTTTTAATTCAAAAAGAATTCGTCAAACATCTAGACTATTAGGACTTCGAACGGAACGTTCTGCCAGATATGAAAAAGATTTGACTACAAGTAAATTTTCAGAAGCATATTTACGGTTATTATCATTACTAAAAACACAGAATGAAAAGCTTGTCTGTAAGCTTCATACAATTGCTTTGCAGCCCTCACAAACTTTACCGAATATTACACTTCAGTATTCCACTATTATAGATATTTTAGGCCCCAATTCTGTAACTAACAAGTCTGAATTTGTCACACCCGATGAAATATCGACTTATCTTCAACGACTAAATTTTGATTTTTCTTATGAAAAGAAAGAATTTATTTGGACTGTTCAAGTACCAGAGGAACGTTCAACTGACATTCTACGAGAAATTGATTTAATTGAAGAGATTGGACGTTTACATGGCTTTAATAACTTTACAACAAGTTTACCAAAAGTTTTAAAAGTAGGGAAAAAAGATATTAGTTACCAAACTCGTCAAAAACTAACATCAATCTTTTTGGCAGAAGGGTTTACTGAACTTATGCAATATTCTTTGGTTAATGAAAACATAACAGAGTCTATTCAAATTATTAATCCGTTATTAGCAGAATGCTCAATTTTAAGGCAAAGTTTATTGCCAGGCTTACTTAAAACATTTGCAAATAATATCAAAAATAGTAATACATTAATAAGTGGTTTTGAATATGGTCATATTTTTAAAGGTGACATTTCTAAAACATATCAAGAGACTGAATATATTGGTGGAATAATTAGTGATACTAAGATAAAAAAAAATTGGTCACCCAATTCCAAAAACCATGAAAAACTATCATGGTTTGAAGCCAAAGGACAACTACAAAATATTTTTAATAAGCTGGATTTAACAATTTACTGGGAATCGGAAGACTCCACTAGCTACGCGGATTTTTTACATCCATATAAAACAGCTAAAGTATATCTAGAAAACGGTCAAAATATTGGAGTTTTTGGTCAAGTTAACCCAATAAAAGCTAATTTATTAAATATTAACTCAAATGTTTACTTATTTGAATTAAATTTTGAGTTATTACGAAATAAAATAAACTCGAATAAGCTTTGCTTATATAAAACATATTCTATTTATCCAAAAATTGTTAAAGATTTATCCTTCTTCATTAATCCAGATATTTCACTTAAAGAAATTGAAACGGTTGTTTATCAATCTAGTACTAAGTTATTGAAAAATATTGAATTATTAGATGTTTACAAGGAAATTACTAGTTCTTCTAATCAAATAAGTATTTGTCTTCAATTAACATTCCAGTCGGATCAAAAAACGTTACTTACATACGAAATTGAAAGTATTGTAAATAACATAAATAAAAAACTAGTTAAAACATTTAATGTAAGTTTCCGAACATAAGAAAGAGGATAATTTTATAAAATATATTTTTATAGAATTATCCTCCTCCAACAATAGTTAAAACTTCTATTCTATCATTTGGTTTTAAAAAGGTTTTTGACCACTGATCTTGGCTACAAACTAAATTGTTATATTCTAAAACTAATAAGGAAGGCTTATAGTTGAAATATTTTAACAATTCTAAAATCGTAATTTTATTTGAACAACAGTATTTTTGACCATTAAAAGAAAAGTATTGGGAATTTAACATAAACTTTCGATTTATTATTTATTATAAACATTAATTAACATTATGGACTAGACTTCAGCATTTTTATTTGATAAAGTAAAAATTAAGACTATTTTATAATTTTGGCGGGTGTGGCCAAGTGGTTAAGGCAGCGGGTTGTGGTCTCGCCATTCGCCGGTTCAAGTCCGGTCACTCGCCCAACTAGAATTATTCTACATTATTTTTATTATACTGAAAAGCTATTTCTTAAAAAAAAAACTATGTCACGTTATAGAGGAGCAAAACTAAGAATTACTAGAAAATTAGGCCCTTTACCTGGTTTAACAAATAAAGTATCAAAAAAAGATAGCAGACCGGGTCAACATGGAAAAAGTAACAAAGACAACAAGAAAAAATTAACAGAATATGGTTTACGTTTAGAAGAAAAACAAAAACTAAAATTTAATTATGGACTAACAGAAAGTCAATTATATCGATACATCAAAGAAGCGAGAAGACGACAAGGTGTTACTGGCTTAATTTTGTTACAATTACTAGAAATGCGTCTAGACACTCTTTGTTTTAATTTAGGTTTTGGTAGTACGATTGCTAATGCTCGCCAAATTGTTAACCATGGACATGTTACAGTAAATGGTGAAGTTGTTGATATAGTAAGCTTTCAATGTCGTATAAATGACAAGATTAGTTTTAAACCTACAACAGTTTCAAAGAACTTAATCACAGAAAATGTAAAAGCAAATCAAAGAGTAGACTTACCTACTCATCTTAAGTTTGACTCTGAAAAACTAGAAGGTCAAGTAACGAATCACTGTTCACGTGAAGATTTAATGCTAGAATTAAATGAATTACTTGTAATTGAGTACTATTCTCGCCGTTAATAATTACTATAGCAAATTAACGGTCTATTTTTTGTAGAAGAAATTCATCTCTTCTGATAAATGATTTCATACCGTAAAAATATAAAATATTTTGTTGCTTTTATATATAATTACATGTAAATAGTGATATATTTTTATATACTATTATATTATTATTTTATAAGATTTATAAAGGATTATCAATCATGGATACTCGGTTACTTGTAATTGCTGCTCCAGTACTAATAGCAGGATCTTGGGCTTTATATAATATCGGTCGTTTAGCAATTCAACAAATTCGCCGTATGCGTTAGGTCTGTTATTAAAAAATATAAAGAAACAATTTAATATTTCTTTATATTTTTTAATACAAACAAAATAAGCTATTTAAAAAATATTACTCTTTACTTTACTTTTATAGTTTAATAAATTATAATATTTTTATTATTAATAAAAATAAGATAATATGGCAGTTCCAAAAAAGCGAACATCAAAAGCGAAGAAAAACGCTCGAAAAGCTACATGGAAAAGAAAAGCTGATAAAACAGCCCAAAAAGCATTTTCTTTAGCAAACTCAGTTTTAAAAGGTAAAAAAACAAGTTTTATTTACGAGTTAACAGAAGAAGAATAAGTTTTTCTTGAAAATAAACAATTTTAGGATAAGGTTAAGACGCATTTAGTTGATTAATTATTAACGATTTGTTTTACTTAATAAAAATTTGTATAGGGTGTCTTTCTGTGTTTTTTTGTACTATGAATGACTCCCTTAATTTTACTATTCCACAATAAATAATACGGGGATGTGGCGGAATTGGTAGACGCACCAGATTTAGGTTCTGGCGACTTTGTTGTGAGAGTTCGAGTCTCTCCATCCCTAGTTTAGAGTATAATAAGATTCACCGAAAGATTGCGAACTTATTTGTAAAAAAATTTTGTAATGAACTATAATATAATGTAAAAATAGAATTATAGAGAGGAGACTATGTCCCATTTTAGCAATTTATCGACTCAAATTGAAAATATTAATTACTTACAAAAAGCGCTAGAGAATTTACAGGTAGTTCATAAAAAGAAAGCTACTATCAACATAGGTAATACACATCCTTCTGATTTTTCAAACGGGAATTTAGTTATTACTGATGTTTGTGAAATTCCTATCAGTTTTCAATGTAAGAAAGATAAGTATGTTTTAGTTGTTGATAACCAGTTCTGGAAACCTTCATTTTCTGTAGAATTATTCTTAGAGAAAATTACTCAGCAATATGCACGTGAAACAATTATTGGAGAAAGTGAAAAGTCTGGTTATACTTTAAGTAGACCAGTTCAAACAACGAATGAATCTACAGTAATTAATTTACAGAAATGGAAATTAGTTAATGATTTTGTTTAATAAAAATCAAGACAAACTAAAATAATTACAAAATGAGAGGAATATAAATATTCCTCTCATTTTGTAATTATTTTAGTTTTAGTTCTCAAACATGTTTAATAATTTTTAATCTATTTACTTAAAAGATCAAAAATACATACTCAAATGCTAACTAGCCATTAAAGACAGTAGCAATATTGATATTTCTTTTTATATAATGTTAAAATTTTATAGTATCGGAAACCCAATGTTTATGAAAATGACAGACATTTTTTAAACGAGGTAAGAATAACTAAGAAATTATTAGAAAAATATGAATATTTATATATTATGAAATTAGCGATCTGATAAGTAATATTTTTTTATTTAATATTATTATATATATAATACCTTAACAATTTTACCTTGTACTAGTATATGAAATTTAATGATGAATTAACACTATTATTAAAAGCTAGATATCCCATTATCTATATAAATACATTTGAAGAAGATCGTGTAGAATATATTATTCGTAAAAATATTAAAACCAGTTTAAATCGTGGGATTTACAGTTGGGATTTTATTGACGGATATAGTAATAACCCTAATAATGAGGGGTTTGCTAAACGAAACCCACTACAAGCTTTAGAGCTGGTTGAACGTTTAACCCCCGAAACACCCGCGGTCTTTTTATTAAAAGACTTTAATAAATTTTTAAATGATATTTCAATCGCACGAAAATTAAAAAATATTACTCGAATATTAAAATTACAGCCTAAAACAATTATCATTATTGGATCCGAGTTAAATATTCCAAACGATTTACAAGATTTAATTACAACAGTTCAATTTAACTTACCTACAGAGAAAGAAATTGAACATGAATTAACACGACTACTTAATTCGCTAAAGATAACAATTGATAACTTGTTAATGGAAAACCTAATTCAAGCTTGCCAAGGTTTATCCTTAGAAAGAATTCGACGAGTGCTTTCAAAAATTATAGCTACTTATCGAACAATTGATAGTAATAGTGTCGGCTTACTCTTAGATGAAAAAAAACAAATAATTCGCCAAACAGAAATTTTAGAATATTGGGCAAGTGACAAAAAAATTCAAAACATTGGCGGAATTGATAATTTAAAAGACTGGTTATTAAAACGTAAAACATCATTTAGTACACAAGCTTCAAATTATGGATTACCAATTCCTAGAGGACTATTATTAGTGGGTATTCAAGGAACGGGGAAGTCATTGACTGCAAAAGCTATTGCTTCTGAATGGCAATTACCGTTATTAAAATTAGATGTAGGTAAGCTTTTTGGTGGTATTGTCGGTGAATCAGAATCGCGTTTACGTCAAATGATTCAAGTTGCTGAAACAATATCACCTTGTATTCTGTGGATTGATGAAATGGATAAAGCATTCGCAAATACTGATAGTAAAGGAGATAGTGGGACAAGTAACCGTGTTTTAGCAACATTTATTAGTTGGCTTTCAGAAAAAACGAAGCCTGTTTTTGTTGTAGCAACGGCAAATAATGTTGAGCTTTTGCCTTTAGAAATTATTCGAAAAGGACGATTTGATGAAATTTTCTTTTTAGACCTTCCAAAGAAAAATGAACGTGAACAAATTTTTAAAATTCACATAAAAGAATTTAGACCAAAGACATGGGAAGAATTCGACTATAAAAAACTAGCTCAATTTTCTGAATCTTTTTCTGGAGCGGAAATTCGCCAAAGTATTATCGAAGGTATGTATTTTGCATTTTATGAAAAACGTGAATTTAATACTGAAGATATTTATATGGCATTAAAAGAGCAAATACCACTTTCTCAATTAGATAATAGTAAGACTTTAAAATTACAAAGTTGGGCTACTTCTGGACGTATACGTTTAGCATCATCAAAAATGATTGATTAATTTGAAATTTACAAAAAAACTTTTCATTCAAATTTGAATAACGTTTTAACTATTTTCCTTTTAATACCGTTCTTGTTTCTATGGGCTTAAACTTTATAATAAACTGTAGAAATTTATTCTAAGCCCATCATTAACTAATGATAGAATAACCTTTAATTAATCTATAAAAATAAACCTAGATTATGCATTTATTAAAGATTCTATAAAAGCTTTTAAAAGATTTTAAGCGCAAATAAATCAATTATTCAAAATATTTTAAAAAGATTTGTTATTTATGAAAACCCGATTTTTTAGATATATTGCCGATCTTCGGTTCGCAATTTTTATTTTACTACTTATTGCAATTTGTAGTATTATTGGTACAGTGATTGAACAAGACCAACCCATTGAAACTTATAAATTAAATTATCCTATTACAGCACCAGTTTTTGGTATTTTTTCATGGGATTTTATTCTTAAATTTGAATTAGATCATGTTTATAAAACATGGTGGTTTATTACCTTAATCATTATATTTGGTACAAGCTTACTTACTTGTACGCTATTACAACAATTTCCATCTTTAAAGATTGCTCGTAGGTGTCAGTTTTTAAGGCGTCCTAAACAATTTCGGAGATTAAATTTATCCGCAAAATTAGAATATTTAAACTTAAACCAGTTTCTACTTCAAATTAAAAGAAATAAATATCTAATTTTTCAGCAGAAGAACATGCTTTATTGCTATAAAGGATTAATTGGTCGTATTGCACCTATTGTGGTGCACTTTAGTATGATTTTAATCTTAATGGGAACAGTTATAAGTTCCTTAGTTGGCTTCAAAGCTCAAGAAATTATTCCAAAAACCGAAATTTTTCATATTCAAAATATTGTAGGGAGTGGTCAATTTACAAAGATTCCAAAAATATCGAATCGAATTAACGATTTTTGGATTACATATAGTCAAAATAATAGTGTCAATCAATTTTATTCTGATATTTCAACATTGAATGATAATGGAAAAGAGGTTGCACGACAAACGATTTATGTGAATTCTCCTTCGAAATATAATGGAGTTACTTATTATCAAACAGATTGGAATTTACTTGCATTACGAATTAAAAACGAGCTTGGTCAAATTTCACAGTATCCATTAATCCCACTTTTAAACAAGCAGGATAAATTATGGGTTTCTTGGATTCCATTAACATCAGACTTAAATCAAGGCTTAACTGTATTAATTAATAACTTGGAAGGCTATTTATCCGTTTATAATACTGAAGGAACGTTTCTGGGTAACCTCGAACTGAATGAAAAAAATCAATCTTTGAAATCATTTACATTAGCGGATATTATTTGTGCAACAGGTCTCCAAATAAAAGTAGATCCTGGGATTAATATAGTATATACAGGTTTTGGATTATTAATGTTAAGTAGTGTAATTAGTTATATTACGTATTCTCAGTTTTGGGTTGTTAAA
>Ga0209711_10000615_pt1 | contig 36153 bp, 31 predicted proteins | sample ArcticOcean_MG_C_7_FD_187441 | JGI IMG/M metagenome (GOLD analysis project Ga0209711, IMG submission 187441) | Marine microbial communities from western Arctic Ocean - ArcticOcean_MG_CB11_88 (SPAdes) (version 2) | ecosystem: Environmental > Aquatic > Marine > Oceanic | place: Arctic Ocean...
TAAGAATCCCATTGTCAAAAGAGAGACAATAAACACTGATCATTTTGCATACAGTGATTTAATTATCTGGGCTCAGAGTCAAGATAACGTAAAGGTCGGTGCAGCTAGATTAATTCAGTTAATTAAAGATTCAATTCCCTCTGATTTAGAAGTTGGCCTCTATGAAAACCATGCCTTAGTTATAATTAATAAAGGTAATGCATCTCAAGATGACATTATTAATTTCTCTAGAATCATACAAAAACAAGTCCTAAAAACCTTTAATATCAACTTGGATATTGAACCTACTATTATTTATTCCTAATGTTTTTATGGTCTGCTATCGCTCATTTTCTCGCTGTTATTAGTCCAGGACCAGATACCGCTTTAATTATTAGACAAGTTGCAAAAGGAGGTCGATCCAGTGGCTACTATGCGGCTCTAGGCATTGGTTTTGGAGTTTTTATTCATTCTGTTCTTGCTTCATCAGGAATATCTTTATTACTCTTATCTAACGCAAATTTAAAATTTATTATTAGTTTTATGGGCGGTCTTTACTTAATTTATATTGGGCTAAGCTCCTTATTACCAAAAAAAATAAATAATGAAGAGCTTTACGATTATGACGCCTCATCTTTCCTTAAGGGGCTTCTTACAAATTTATTAAACATCAAGGCGTTAATATTTTTTGTCTCTTTATTCACAATCATCACAGATTCTTTAAATGGAATATGGTTATTTCTTTACCCACTGTATTTTGGGGTTATGACTATTGCCTGGTTTAGCTTTCTTTCTTTTATTCTCACAACACCAAAATTAAATTCCTTATTTATAAAATATGACATTTATTTTGAAAAAATATCATCAGCGTTCTTGCTCTTTATTGGATTATTAATTTTATTTAATATTTTTTATGTCAATTGATTCAATAATAAAATCACTTAAAGATTATGATAATTCGACTTTTCCTCCTGTCCATTTATGGAATCCAGATTTATGCTCCAACGCATCTTTTTTAATTGATATAAAAGGGGATTGGTATTACAACGGTTCAATAATAGGAAGAAAAAGATTAAAAAAATTGTTTTCAACAGTTCTTAAAAAAGAAGAAGACTCTTACTACCTAGTCACTCCAGTCGAAAAAATTAAGATTGACGTTGAGATTGCTCCTTATATGATTACTGATTTTCACTATGATAAGAATACCAAGGAGATAGTTTTAGATACTAACTTTGATTACTCTTTTCCATTAAATCAAGAACACCCATTAACTATTAAAACGGTAAATAAAGACGACTTTCCGATTGTTAATGTCAGATCAGAACTCGAAGGCCTAGTCACAAGAAATGTTTTTTATAAATTAATTGATATTGCCATTAGTCAAAATAATAATAGCTCTACAGAGAAATTGGTATTAGAAAGCTTCAACTCTTTTCATGAACTAGGATCTCTTGCATAAAAAATTAAATCTCCCATCCAAGATATGTCTTAACTGTCAGAAATCTTTTGTATGGAGAAAAAAGTGGGAGAGAAGTTGGGATGAGGTTCAACACTGTAGTAAAAAATGTAAAAAATCTTTTTCTACGAATTTAACTCTTAGAGGCTAACCACTCATCCATATAAAGCTCTAATGTTGATAGCGGCAAAGCGCCTCTTTTTAAAACTTCATAATGAAACTCTTTAATATCAAATTTATCGCCAAGCTGGTTTTCTGATTTTTCTCTTAATTCTAATATCTTCATTTGACCAATTTTATAAGCAAGAGCTTGACCGGGCCAGTTAATATATCTATCAACCTCATTAATTATGTCTTGTTTACTTTTTGCTGAATTTTCAAGAAAGAAGTTTATAGAATCATCTCTAGACCAATTCTTGTAATGCATACCGGTATCAACAACTAATCTGATGGCTCTCCACATCTCATAAGTCAGTTGACCAAATTGTGAATAAGGATCTTTATATAGACCTAGATCATAACCAAGAGCCTCACTATAAAGACCCCAACCCTCAACAAAGGCTGTTGTGCCTCCATATTTCCTAAAATTAGGCAAATCTAATTCCATGCTAATAGAGATTTGTAAATGATGACCAGGCATTGCTTCATGAACAGTTAATACTTCTATTTCATATTTTGGGCGAACTTCTGGTCTATAGAGGTTTACATAATAATATCCTGCTCTAGTTCCATCAGCTGCTGGTCGTTGATAGTAAGCTGTTGTTGTATCTGGAGCACTTTCCATAGGTATTGGTCTGATTCCGTATGGAATAGAGGGGAGGTAGTTAAATAAGTTTACCAATTCAGGATCTATCCTTTTCGCTGTAGCAAGATATTCTGTGAGGAGATCATCAGGATTATCAAAATAAAATTTAGGATCTGATCGAAGATATTCTAGAAATTCTCTAAATGATCCATCCCAATTAACATCCTCAACAATCTTGACCATTTTAGATTTAATACGCTTAACCTCGCTAAGTCCTATGTTATGTATTTCATCTGGATGAAGTTCAGTTGTAGTAAAGCTTTTAGCTAAGGCTTCATAATACTTATCCCCATTTGGTATTTTATTGATACCAATAGTATCTCTAGAGTTAGGCAGATATTCATTTTTAAAAAAATTATAAAAATTTACATATGCAGGTATAACAATATTTTCTATAACTATTAAAGCTTGAGTTTGAATTTTAGCTATATCGTCACCAGAAATAGACGAAGGCATTTCATAAAAAGCTTTATAAAAAGGGCTTAGGGAAGGGGTTACAAATGCTTGTTTCTCAATTTGATCAAGGACTCTTTCCATTAGAATGCGTGGCGGCATAATACCCTCATCAATTCCCTTTTTAGCTATTTGTATATGACCATCAATATATTCATCAATTGTTGATAGTCTTGTTAGCCAATCCTTGTAATGCTCTGCAGTCCTAAGAGGTAAAGTTTCAGCTGATTCATGTTGAAGTTGAATACCACCTCTGTGACTAAAAGGAACTAAAAAAGATTTAAATTCATGCATTTCAATTGATTTCTGATACCGATCTTTAAATAGTTGAATATTCAAAACATTGTCAGCATTAAATTTATCTACAGACAGAGCATTTAGATCCGATAGTATTTTCTTATCATGCTCATGATTTGCATTAATTTTATTTAATGAGTAGATCGGCCATTCATCATTTTTGTCTAAATTACCCATACTTGATGCATAAAGAGGGCTTTCATCTATACTTCGCTGCCATTCAGAATCCATTATAGATATAAAGATAGACTCATCTGTAACCTTAGAGCATGACGCTAAAATAAATGAAATTAGTAAAAGATATATAAAATTTTTCAATTTACATATTTGGATAATTTGGTCCACCAGGACCCTCAGGTGATACCCATTTAATATTTTGAGATGGGTCCTTAATATCACATGTTTTACAATGAACACAGTTTTGGGCATTAATCACAAATTTCTTTTCTCCGTCTTTCTCTACAACTTCGTATACTCCTGCTGGGCAATATCTTTGAGCTGGTTCGTCATACAAAGGAAGATTCTTTAATATAGGTATAGTTGGATCTTTGAGTTGAAGATGGCAGGGTTGATCTTCTTCATGATTTGTATTTGATAGATAGACAGAGCTAAGTTTATCAAATGAATAAACACCATCAGGTTTTGGGTAATCTATTTTTTTTGCTTTATCAGCATGAATAAGTGTGTCGTGATCAGGAGTAGGGTTGCTAAGAGTAAATGGTAGATTCCCTCTAAATATAAACTGATCTATAGCATTAAATACTGCGCCAAATAGTGCACCAAATTTATGGAACAAAGGTCCAAAATTTCTACCCTTATAAAGCTCATCATAAATCCAAGATTTTTTAACAAGGTCGTCATATCCAAAGTCATCAGATGGATTCACTAACTTATCATGCATATATTTACCAGCGAGTATTCCTGATTTCATTGCTGTATGAGACCCTTTAATTTTAGAAAAAATAAGTGTCCCCGCATTATCTCCAACTAACAGCCCGCCTGAAAATTCCATTTTAGGCAACGACTGTAAGCCGCCTTTGATTAAAGCCCTAGCTCCATAGCTAATTCTTTGACCACCTTTTAAATAAGCTGAAATTGAAGGATGAGTTTTCCAAGTTTGAAATTCATCAAATGGACTTAGATATGGATTCTTATAATCAAGTGGGACTACATAACCTAAATAAACTTCTTCGTTCTCACCATGATACAGGTAGGATCCTGAGGGCGTATCAAGATTAGTTGGCCAGCCGTTGGTATGAATAACTAGACCAGGCTCATGCTGTTCCTTTGGTATCTTCCAAACCTCTTTAAAGCCTATGCCGTAATGTTGTGGGTCTCTATCAGCATCTAAATCAAATTTAGAAATTAACTCTTTACCTAAATGACCTCTACAGCCTTCAGCAAAAATTGTATGTTTTGCCCGAATTTCAATTCCAGGTTCAAAGCCAGCCTTTTCAGAACCATCGATTGCAATACCCATATCACCAGTTTGAATACCTACAACCTTATTATCTTCATAAATAATACTGCTAGCAGGGAAGCCTGGAAATATTTCAACACCTAAATTTTCAGCGTGCTCACCTAGCCATCTACATAAATTTCCCAAACTTAAAACATAATTTCCATGGTTATTCATTGGCGGCATAACAAAAGTAGGAACAGGTATAGCTACATTTTTTAATAAAAATTTAAGTTTATCTTTTGTAACCGGAGTATTTAAAGGTGCACCCAAATCTTTCCAATTTGGAATAAGTTCATTTAAAGCTGTTGGTTGAAAGACATTGCCTGAAAGAATATGAGCACCTATCTCTGAACCTTTTTCTAAAAGGCAGATACTAAAATCAGTATTATTTTGTTTATTTAGCTGAGCAAAACGTATGGCTGTTGAAAGACCAGCAGGACCTCCGCCAACAACAACAACGTCATATTCCATTATCTCTCTTTCCATATCTAACTTCCCTTATATATGTACTTAATTTATATCTAATAATATCCCCTATATATATCTTTAGATAATTTATAAAAAACATTACAATTATACAGTTTTTTAAAATCATCAATAACACATACTGAGGAAAAAATGAAAATCTTAGTTCCAATTAAAAGAGTGGTTGATTATAACGTAAAAGTTAGACCGCTATCAGATCAATCTAATGTTGATCTCAACAATGTAAAAATGTCTGTTAACCCATTTTGTGAAATTGCTTTAGAGGAAGCTGTAAGACTTAAAGAGTCTGGAGCTGCTACTGAAGTTATTGCAGTAACTGTTGGAAAGCAGGCCTCACAAGAGCAGCTAAGAACAGCTTTAGCCTTAGGAGCTGATAGAGCTATTTTGGTTGAATCAGATACTCTTGCTGAGCCATTAGTTATTGCTAAAGCTCTCGCTAAAATATGTGAAGATGAAAAACCACATTTAATTATTTTAGGTAAACAAGCAATTGATGGTGATAATAATCAAACTGGCCAAATGCTTTCAGCATTAATGGGTTACTCTCAAGCTACCAATGCTTCTGAAATCAAACTATCAGCAGACTCAGCAGATGTAACAAGAGAAATTGATGGAGGACTCCAAACTATTAAAATTAGTCTTCCAGCCATTGTAACTACCGACTTAAGACTCAACGAGCCTAGGTATGCATCCTTGCCAAATATCATGAAGGCTAAGAAAAAAGAACTTAATATTATTAACTTATCTGAGATGGGATTTGATACAAGCATCAGAACTGAATTACTTTCAGTAGAACTTCCACCTCAAAGAGCTGCTGGTGTAATTGTAGAATCAGTCGACGAGCTTATAGATAAACTTAAAAATGAAGCGAAGGTTATATCATGAAAATATTAGTAGTAGCAGAACACGATAATTCGACTTTAAAAGGGTCTACCAATTCAACAATTGCAGCAGCAAAAGAAATTGGTTCTGATATTAGTGTGCTTGTAGTCGGAAATTCATGTTCAAGCGTAGCAACTGAAGTGGCAAGCCTTGATGGTGTTACAAATGTAATGCTTGCTGAAGATGAAATCTATTCAAACTTTCTTGCTGAAGATTTAGCTAAGTTGGTAGAATCAGTATCAGATGAGTATGAATACATACTGGCACCAGCAACAACTTTTGGTAAGAACTTTTTACCAAGAGTTTCTGCATTATTAGACTCTCAACAAATTTCAGAAATTACTGAAGTGGTAAGCTCTGATACTTTCAAAAGACCTATTTACGCTGGTAGCTGTATAGCGACTGTTAAGTCTCTTGAGACTAAAAAAATTATTTCAGTTCGATCGACTGCATTTGATGGTGTTGTTGTAGGTCCATCTGAGGCTCCAATTTCTAATGTTGCTTCATTAGATTCATTAAATATTTCATCTTTTGTAAATGAAGATCTTGCTGTAAGCGATAGACCTGAATTAACTGCAGCAGATATAGTTGTTTCAGGCGGAAGAGGAATGCAATCGGGTGATAACTTCCATCTATTAGACAGCATTGCAGACAAGTTAGGAGCTGCAGTTGGAGCATCTAGAGCTGCTGTTGATGCTGGCTTTGTACCAAATGACTATCAGGTTGGGCAAACGGGTAAGATTGTTGCACCTGATCTATATATAGCTGTAGGAATTTCAGGAGCAATCCAGCATTTAGCTGGCATGAAAGATTCTAAAGTTATCGTTGCCATCAATAAAGATGAAGATGCGCCTATATTTCAAGTCGCTGACTATGGCCTGGTAGCAGATTTATTTGAAGCTTTACCTGAATTAGATTCAAAATTATAAGTATCTAAACTTTAGTTAATAAAGCTACTAATTCTAAGTGGGGAGTATTTGAAAATTGATCAAATACTTCTAGCTTTTTAACTTTATAATCTTTTAAATTCATAATATCTCTTTCAAAAGTCTCCGGATTGCATGAAATATAAATTATATTTTTAAATTTATTAAGAATATCTGTAACATTCTCATTTAATCCTGATCTTGGCGGATCTACTAAAACATGGCTAAAATCATAATCACTTAGATTAATCTCACCCATTCTTCTAAATTTTCTACCATTAAAGGCCTCAGTTAATTCAGTATCCGAAATTCTTGATTGAAGAACATTGGTTACCTTATTTTTATTAATAGACTTATTTAAGTAAGTAATTGATGCACGGTTATTTTCTGTTGCAAAAACTTTATTAAAACATCTACTCATTGGGATTGTAAAAGTACCAGATCCACAATAAAGCTCTAAAAGATCCTTAGGCTTATCTATTAAAGATAAGCTAAATTCAACCATCTTGGACATTAAGTATTTATTGGGTTGATAGAAGGTCTTATCATCCTGATAAAGATAATAGGGATTATCTACATCTATTAGTTCTTCAAGTTCACTAATTCCGGTAGCTAGAAGTTTCTTTCTAGACCTGCCAATAATATGAATGTTTAAATTTGAAGCAATGATTTTAGCATTTTCAAGCCAATCACTATCTAGCTCTTTGTGATAGATAAGAGTTACCAATACAACATCATGCGCAGTGCGAAAATTTATTTGAAATAACTTTTTCTTAATTAATAAATTTAATTGAATTTCTTTCAACAAAGGCTCCATTATGTTTTGAATCGATTGATGAGGTAGATTAAAAGTTGTTAAAAATACTTTTTTACCATTATCCATCATGGTGTAACAATTATCTTTATAACCAAATTCACATCTAGCTCTATAGCCAGTAGCAGGACTTAAATTAATATTTATATCTTTGTTGTAGTACTTTGATAAGGATTTCTTAACTTTAATAAACTTATTCATTAGAGAAGAAACATAGTTATTGCTATGATGGTTGATATGAAAACAATATTGAGTAAAAAAAATAATATAATGACCTTAGGTATTGATAATCCTGCTAGATCTTTCTCAAGATCTTTTTTAGATCTAACGCCTAATAGAGATGAAATTATTCTTTTTAACCACATGAGTGCATTATGTCAAAAATAATTAATATTACTAAGTCCGCAGAAGAATATTTAGCTAAATTAATTGCCGATAAGGATGATGAAAGTATTGGAATTAGAATATTTATTTCTGATCCAGGAACTCCTAAAGCAGAAACATGCTTAGCTTATTGTAAATCAGATGAAGCCGATCCTTCGGATGAGCTAATTAAACTAGACACACTAGATGCCTTCATTGATAAAAGAAGTATCCCTTTTTTAAAAGACGCAGAAGTAAATTTTGATCATGATAATTTTGGTGGCCAGTTAACAATCAAGGCACCTAATGCAAGATTTCCTAATATATCTCCCGATAGCCCGGTTGAAGATAGAATTAATTATGTTATTTATAATGAAATAAATCCAATGCTTGAATCGCATGGTGGAGAGGTTAGTTTGATTAAATTTACAGAAAAAAAAGAAGCAGTTCTTCAGTTTGGCGGTGGTTGCCAGGGTTGCGGCATGGTTGATGTGACATTAAAAGATGGAATAGAGAAAACCCTTATAGAGCAAATACCAGAACTAAAAAGTGTAGTAGATATTACAGATCACTCAGATAGCGAAAATGCTTTTTATAAACCTTAAGCCTTATCTTTAATTGAAACAATAACCCCAAATCTGGGATGATCAAAATAATAAATTTCATTTGGAAAAACTCTAATAGTTTGTTCTATAAAAAATTTTCTTAAATTATCCTCAGCCATAATCTTGTTACCTAACTTAATTAGATTGCTATCATTTTCAGATTCTAAATAAGCCTTCACATCAAGATGAAGGTATCTCGACTTATAGGTTTTTATATATAAACCATACTTCCCATCTTCATTTAAATAGACAAAAGGACTATCTTCGATATCTACTGCTCCTTGACGCCAGGTAAAGTGATCTAATAACTCATAATCCTTTCGTCTTAAAATTCTTCTTTTTAGTGAATTTAAAGAATTCCCATTGTTCAACTCTCTAAACCAATAGCCGCTATTTGTTGAGTAAACCTTTTCTTTTTCTTCGCTTGTTTCAATTGAAAGAATATTTTTAAATATATCGCTAAATTTATATTCATATTTAAATGACTCACTCATAGCAGTTAAATTTATGGACTGAGGTGGAGAAGATAACTCCACAACTTTTTCACTATCTATTAGAAATGTATTTTTAGTATTAAATATTTCTTTAGTTTTAAAATTTGGCGTTGAATAAATCAATATCTCAATTTCATAGGTAACCGAAGCCTCAGCGTCTTGTGATTGAGACAATGGTGCAAATAAAAAGGATAGTAGGTATAAAGCTCTAAGAGATTTCATTTACAAAGTTTCTCACAAATAAGCGTCTTTGATTACTATTTTTAACATCAAGCATGTTAATTTCTAATTTCCCACTAGGATCCATTTTATATAATTGAGTATTTGTTCTAATGATATCTAATATTTTATTTAAAACATGATCATCTAGCTTAGGATCAAATTGAATAGTAGTTCTGTCTTTATTTGATAATATTTTGTTAATACCAACTGCCTTAGATAATAAAAGTAACTCAGCATTACTAAAAAGCGCATCAACTTCATTTATATACTTTCCACATCTATCGATAAGCTCTAACTTTAAGCTAAACAAGTCTTTAACTGACTTAATCTCGTTAATTCTTCTGTAGACTTTGAGTCTTTCTGTTGGAGAGGGTAAATACATATCAGGTATAAAGGCATCATCAAAAAAATTAACTTCAGGGCTTATAGACTTATATGCATGAGCGGGGTTCTTAATCCCTTCAATTGAATCTTTTAACATTGATAGATATAAAGAAATTCCAATGGCATCGACGTGTCCGCTTTGTTTTTCTCCTAAAATTTCACCGCCACCTCTGAGTTCTAAATCTTCTTGCGCAATAAAGAATCCAGACCCAAGTTCAGACAATCTTATTATAGAATCTAATCTTTCTTTAGAACTTTTTGGTAGATCGGGAGTAGGAATTAAGAAATAACAGTAACCTTGTTTACTCGACCTTCCAACACGACCTCTTAGCTGATGAAGTTGAGCAAGACCAAAATTATAGGCATCCAAAATAATCATGGTATTGGCATTAGGTATATCTAAACCCATTTCTACGATAGTAGTGCATAAAAGAACATCAATTTTACCTAACTGAAATAGACTCATTGTCTTTGTAATATTTGCTTTATTAAGCTGCCCGTGGGCAATTTCAATTTTTAGTTCAGGTAGAAGTCTTAATAAATGTTCTCTTAAAATGCCTAGTTTTTTAATATCATTTTGAATAATAAAACATTGACCATCTCTAGAGCTTTCTCTTTTTATTGCTTCCATCATTAAGTTATCAGTTTCAACTTTAAGAAATGATTTGATGCTAAGTCTATTTGTAGGCGGGGTATGAAGGAATGAAAAATCCTTTAATCCAGCAAAAATAAAGTTCATTGTTCTTGGAATAGGAGTAGCCGATAGATATAAAACATGAACATCTGGCTTCTTTGATTTAATTATGTCTTTTTGTTTTGTACCAAATCTATGCTCTTCATCAATAACCAGTAACCCAATATTATCAAAGACTAATGACTGATTAAATAAAGCATGGGTTCCAATGATGATATCAACTTTACTATTATTAAAATCATCAATAGTCGACTTTTTTTCAGCTGAGCCTGAGTGCCTATTTAAAGATTTTATAGTTATACCAAATTTTTTAAATCTATCTACAAATGATTGAAAATGCTGGGTAACTAGCACAGTACTTGGAGCCAAAATCACAACTTGCTTACCAGCATTAACACTTATAAAAGCTGCTCTCATAGCTATTTCAGTTTTACCAAAACCAACGTCTCCACACAAGAGTCTATTCATGGGTTTAATTAAAGATAAATCTTTTTCTATAGCTTCTATAGCTAGAAATTGATCATTAGTCTCTTTATATGGAAATTCTTTTACAAACTCCTTATAGCTAGATGCTTCAATCCTAAGTGCTGGAGCCTGTGATGAAAGTCGTCTAGATTCAATATCTAATATTTCAGCAGCATGATCATATGCTCTTTTTTCAGCACGCTGTTTCTTTTGAGACCATTTATTATTTGATAATGAGTCAAGTGTTGTGTCAATTTTATCGCTATTTTTATGATATTTAGAAATAAGAAATGTCTTAGCTAATGGCACATATAAATTTTCATTATTTGAATATGAAATTTTAAGGTACTCATTTTTAACACCTTTAGATTCAACAATTTCAAGACCTTTGTAGACACCAAGTCCATAGCTCTCATGAATAACATAATCATTAAAACTAAAATGTATGCTTGTATCAATTCGAATATTAACAGGTGAATTATCATCTCTATTTATCGGAGTTTCGTTTTCAAAGAATTCTCTATGTAAGTAAATTGTCTTTAAATTTAAATCATAAAGAGGTCTAAAAATATTCTTGTTTATTAGATTAATACTATTTTTTAATTTATCAATATTTTCAATTTCATTAATTGAGGATAGATAGACATTCTTAATAGCTTCATATTCACTGGGTATAAGGCTTGATACAACAATTTTTTCAACTGTACCTTCGTTAAGTAATAAATTTGCAAGTTTTAAGTTCTCTTCAAATCCAAGCTCATAATCTAATTCTTTATAAGCTGAATTATCAACATCCAATAACTCAGATTTATCAATAAAATTATTAACAATATCTATATTAAAAAAAAGATCTTTGGGTTTTAAAAGTGGTCTCGATGCATCAATATTTTCTTCATCAAAGCGTCTATTTATTTCATGCCAATAAAGCAGATTTTCTTCAATAACCCCATTAGCTGTTATAAATCTATAATCACTAAAAAGATCCTCAAATGATTCAGTACTGTCAAAAAATAAAGGCAGATATATTTCATACCCTTCACAAAGAACCTTATTATTAAGATCATTAAACAAGTCACAAAACCTTTCATCATTTTCAGGAAAGTAATCCCTCCAACTATCCCTAAATAATTTAAGGCCCAGATCGTCAAGTGGAAGATTAGATCCAGTAGTCAGATTAAATTTTGTTATTTTATTTAGTGTTAACTGTGTAGAAGGATTAAATGTCCTAATAGACTCGATTTCCTCATCAAAAAATTCAATCCTTATTGGGTTGTGATAAATAGATGGCCAAATATCCAAAACACCACCTCGAGAAGAAAATTTATTAATGCTATCAACTCTTTCTGTATTTAAAAAATGATTATCTATAAGAATTTTTTTAAATTTATCTAATGCAATAGTTTCTCCAAGACTAAAGGTTTGCAAAGACTTAAAAAATGATTTTGATGGATAGCGTTCAAATATATTCTTTGAACTTGTAATCAATATATTAGGAGAGCTACTTACTTTATTAAGTATTTGAAATCTTTCTTTTATTATCGATTCAGGCGAAGAGAAGTGATCATATGGCAATATTTCTCTTTCAGGAAAGTAACTTATTAAGTCATCATCTAGATATAAGCTTAATTCATTACTTAGCATTCTCGCTTCAGCATTAGTTGATGTTATATAGCACAGAGATTCCTTAGAATCCTTTAGAGTCTTAGCAAGAGTGGCTGCAATAATATGACTACTTGGTTTTAACATCTTTTAAATTATTAGAATATTTATTGCCATAATACATTTGAATTATTAATATATTTATTAGTTAAAGAATTTTATTAAGATTTAATATAGTTTCTTGTATAATACGGACACATTTTAGCAACCCAATATATAAAAAAGGTAAGAATATGGAAATTAATTTCACTGATTCAGATATTAAGTTTAGAGATGAGGTTAAAGCATTTTTAAAAGATGAATACCCATCGCACGTTAAACATAAACAAGATAATGGAATTGAGCTTACAAAGCAGGACATGATTGATTTTCATAAGTCAGTTTCAGTTAAAGGCTGGATGGGTTATAACTGGCCAGTTGAATATGGCGGAACGGGCTGGACCACAACCCAAATTTATATTTTTCAAACAGAATGCGGCTTAGCGGGCTGCCCACCATTACTAGCATTTGGTGTGAGCATGGTTGGTCCAGTAATTTATACCTTTGGTAATGAAGAGCAAAAATCGAAATATTTACCAGATATTCTTAATTTTGATACTTGGTGGTGTCAAGGTTATTCAGAGCCTGGTTCAGGATCAGATCTAGCCTCTTTAAAGACTAAAGCCATAAGAGATGGTGATGAGTATGTTATCAATGGATCAAAAACTTGGACTACTTTAGCTCAAAATGCAGATTGGATTTTTTGTCTAGTTAGAACGGAAACAACTGCAATAAAACAAGAAGGCATATCATTCATTCTTATTGATATGGATAATCCAGGTATTGAAGTTAAGCCTATTATTACAATTGATGGTGAGCACGAAGTAAACTCAGTTTTCTTTACAGATGTTAGAGTTCCAGCAGCTAATCTAATTGGCGAAGAGGGTAAAGGTTGGACTTATGCAAAATTTCTATTAGCTCATGAAAGGTTTGGAATAGCAGCTGTTGGTGGTTCAAAAAGATCATTGGCTCGTTTAAAAGATATAGTTAGTGAACTAGATAACCCAATTTTATCTAGAAAAGTCACTCAACTAGAAATTAATCTTAGCTCATTGGAGATAACAGAATTACGTTTATTATCAGCTTTAGAGAATGGAGCCCATCCGGGAGCTGAATCATCTATCTTAAAAATTAGAGGTACAGAAATTCAACAAGAACTTACAGAGCTTTACGTAGAAGCTGCAGGAGAATATGCATTAATTTATCCTGGCCCTCATGGACATGGTGACAATGCTATGCCTGCTGGTCCAGAACATGCTCCTCATTCAGTATCAAAATATTTAAATATGCGAAAAACTTCTATTTATGGCGGAAGTAATGAAATTCAAAAAAATATTATTTCAAAACACGTACTAGGAGTATAAGAATGAATCTTAATTATTCAGATGAGCAACAAATGCTTAGAGACCAAGTTCAAAAGTTCTGTGATGCTGATTATTCATTCAATAAAAGAGAAGAGATTCTTAAATCTGATTTAGGTTATGACGCTGATTTATGGAAATTATTTTCAGAGTTAGGCTGGCTTTCACTTCCATTTTCAGAAGAGAATGGTGGATTTGGTTATGGCCCAATTGAGTTATCAGTTTTGTTTGAAGAATTTGGAAAAGTTTTAATTGTTGAACCATATTTAAGCACGATAGTTCTTTCAGGATCTGTTTTAGACAAATCAAATTATGCAGGACGTGCTGATCTTATTGAATCAATTACTTCAGGTGGTTCTCATATTTCTCTGGCTTACTTAGAAGAAGGTTCAAAAAATAATTATGCTTTTGCTAATGCTAGCTTAACTAGCTCGGATAATGGTTTGGTTTTAAATGGAACTAAGGCTCTTGTTCTTAATGGTGGCAATGCCTCTAAGTTAATAGTTTCAGCAATGATGAATGATGAACTTGTTTTAGTTATGGTAAATACAGATGCAGAGGGCGTTTCGAGTATTACCTACCCAACAATTGACGGTCAATCATGTGCTGAGATTTCATTTGAAAATGTTCAACTTGATGAGTCTGTAATTATTTCAAAAGGTTCTGAGTCGATTGATTTACTTGATAATGCTATTAATATTGCAACTTTATGCATTAGTGCAGAGAGTATTGGATGCATGATTGCATGTTATAAAAAAACTGTTGAATATACAAAAAGCAGAGAACAATTTGGTCAACCAATAAGTAATTTTCAGGTTCTTCAACATAAAATGGTAGATATGTTTATAGAAAGCGAAGTCTGCAAATCACTTTTATTTAAAGCTATGCTTGAATGTGAATCAAATGAAGTTACAAAAAATAAATCTGTTTCTGCATTAAAAGCACAGATTGGTCTTTCTGGTAAATCAGTTGCTCAAGATGCTGTTCAGCTTCACGGCGGAATGGGGGTTAGTGATGAGATGTCTATCGGCCATTATCTTAAAAAACTGATTGCTGTTGATGCTTTATTTGGAAATTCTAATTACCATTTAAATAAATATAGCCAACTATAAAAAAATAAAATTATGAGTGAAAAAGATACAACTTTTAATTCAACCAAAAGACAAGACAGAGTTCTTCCTGAGGATTCATTTGGAGATTGGAGATGGCGTGAAGCGTTAGCAGAGCTTATGGTTCCGATGATTGGGTCACTCTCCAGAGATGGAATTAAAATTCTTATGTACGGAAAATCACTGGTTAATGAAGCCCCGGTATCAATCATGACAGCCCACAGATTCATAAGGCAGGTTGAAGCTAATGAGTTAAGTGAGCAAGAAACTTTTCCTATTCTTGAGGCTCTAACTAAATTAAATTTAGCAGATTGTGAGATTGATCTTGGTGAGCTAACCGTTAACTATCCATCTTTTAACAAATTACCTGAAGACACCTCTGGATTAGATGAATATCTGCAAAGTGAATTATCATCAATAATAGATTTAAAAACATCAAGACCAGATAAGCCTCAAGATATAGTTTTATATGGATTTGGAAGGGTTGGAAGACTTGTAGCAAGAATGCTAATTGAAGCCACCGGTCCAGGTAATTATTTTAGATTAAAAGCCGTAGTTGTTAGGAAAACTAATTTAGATGATCTTGCTAAGAGAGCAAGCTTGCTTCAAAGAGATTCTGTTCACGGAAGATTTAGCGGAACAATAAGAGTTGATGATGAAAATAGCTGTTTAGTTGTAAATGGTAATCCTGTTAAATTTATCTATGCTTCTGGACCCAATGATTTTAAATACAAGGACCATGGTTTAACGAATCCTATTGTTATTGATAATACTGGTATTTGGAGAGATGAGAATAGTCTTGGTAGACATATCAGCGGGGGAGCTGGAAAGGTAATTTTAACAGCGCCCGGTAAAGATAAAATTAAAAATATTGTTTTTGGCGTTAATGACTCTGAATTAAAGGATGAAGATAAAATTATTTCAGCCGCTTCATGTACCACTAATGCAATTGTTCCAATTCTAAAAATTGTGCATGATAAATATAATATAACATCAGGTCACATTGAAACAGTCCACTCATACACCAATGATCAAAATCTAATTGATAATTATCATAGTGGAGACAGAAGGGGAAGAAGTGCAGCTTTAAACATGGTTATAACGAGCACAGGTGCAGTTGCAGCTGTAGGTAAAGCAATACCAGAACTGAATGGTATTCTTACTGGTAATGCAATAAGAGTTCCGACTCCCAATGTTAGTCTTGCTGTAATTTCATTAATGTTAAGTGAAGAAATCACAAAAGAAGAAGTTAATGAGTTTTTGAAAAAAAATGCTTTTCATTCAAAATATAGAGAAATTGTGGGTTATGTAAATTCACCTGAGATAGTTTCAACAGATTTTTATTCAAGTCCTTTTGCGTCCATTATCGATTCCCAGGCAACTATAGCTTTAGGTAATCGTATAACTTTGTATTGCTGGTATGACAATGAATATGGTTATTCTAAGCAGGTTGTTAATCTTGCTAAGAAAATTGCTAATATTAAAATGCCAAGGTTGCCCTTACCAAAAGAGAATTAGTCCTAGAAACATACTTTTTTTAGTTTATAATTACCTCGTTTTAGAGGCATTAAAAAGCATAATACAAGGGATTTGTGTACATTATAAAAAAAGGTCTAGATTTACCGATTTCAGGTGTTCCATCACTTGAATTAGAGGACTCATCTAAAATATCTTCTGTTGCAATTCTTGGCTCTGACTATGTAGGTTTAAAACCTACTATGTTAGTTAAAGTTGGTGATTGCGTTCAATCAGGTCAAAAAGTTCTTGAAGATAAGAAAAATCCAGGAGTCTTTTTAACAGCCCCAGCATCAGGAACTATAAGTTCTATAAATAGAGGTGACAAGAGACGCTTTATCTCAATTGAGATAGATACAGACACAGAAAATAGCCCAAAAACATTTAAAAATGCTTCAGGCAAAGCAGAAATCATCAATTTACTTCAAGAATCTGGTCTTTGGAGCGCATTGCGTACAAGACCTTTTAACAGAACACCTAAAATAAATACTTTACCTGATGCTATTTTTATAAATGCATGTGATACCAATCCTTTATCTACAGACCCTTTTAATATAATTCAAGAAGATCAAGACCTTTTTAATTTAGGTCTTTTAACTTTAGCTGAGGCATTCAATCTTCCTATTCATTGTTGCTTTCAAAACTCGGATTTTAGCACTGCTATTGATAGCGTAAAATATCATCAATTTTCTGGACCGCACCCATCTGGTCTGACGTCCACACACATACATAATATCTACCCTGTAGGCAAAGATAGACTAGTTTGGGCCTTAGGTTTCCAAGAATGCATTTCACTTGGATACTTAATTAAAAATAAAGAAATTCGAACTTCTAAAATTATAGCTTTAAGTGGCGAGGGTGTAAGTGAACCAAAGCTTATTAGAACTAACTATGGAGCAAACATTTCCTCTCTCACTGCCGGAAAAGTTGATGATACATCTAGAGTGATTTCAGGCTCAGTCATTTATGGGCATTCAGCTGACTCTGCTATGAATTATTTAGGAGCATTTCATAATCAAGTTTCAGTCATCCCTGATCAATATGATGAACCTTTTATGAGTTGGCTAATGCCTGGCTCAAAAATTCATTCAAAATTAAATGTTTTTATTTCATCTTTTATCAAGCCTGAAAAATTTAATTTCAATACCGCTATGAATGGAAGTGATAGAGCTATTGTTCCTATAAGTTCTTATGAAGAAGTCATGCCAATGGATATTCTGGTAATACAACTCTTAAAGGCCTTAGCTACTTATGATTTAGAGATGTTAATTGACTTGGGGGTGCTTGAGTTATGTGAAGAGGATATGGCCTTGTGTAGCTATGTGTGTCCTAGCAAGTATGACTATTCAAGTCTATTATCTGAAAATCTTGAAATGATATATAACGAACTATAATGAAATTTTTAAGAACAACCATCGATAACCTTAAACCAAACTTTCTTGAAGGTGGTAAATACAATAAATGGTTTCCTCTATTTGATGCTTTAGAGAATTTATTTTTTACAACAAGTGGTAAAACCATGAATCCAATTCATGTTAGAGATGGATTAGATATTCAAAAATTAATGGTTACAGTTTGGCTTGCGGCTTTTCCAGCTATGTTTTTTGGTATGTATAACCTTGGTAATCAATCATTAGATTATTTAAATCAGATTGATACTCTCAATACTGGAGATTGGCATCATTACTTCGTTTCAATAGTTGGTTATGACCATAACAGTTTCTTTAATAAAATTTGGTTTGGTGCTGTTTACTTCATTCCGATATATTTAGTTGTATTTGTAGTCGCCATAGCTTGGGAGGCACTTTTTGCTAGTATAAGAAAACATGAGATTAATGAAGGGGCTTTCGTTACAACAATTTTATTTGCTTTGACTTGTCCTCCTGATATACCTTTATGGCAAGCAGCAATGGGGATAACTTTTGGTATTGTTATAGGTAAAGAAATCTTTGGAGGTACTGGTAAAAATTTCTTAAATCCAGCCCTTACAGGTAGAGCATTTATTTATTTTGCTTATCCAACTCAGTTATCTGGAGATAAGGTATGGATTGCTGGTATAAGTGATAACCTGGTAATGCCTGCTGGTTATAGTGGAGCTACTCCTTTAGGCGTTGCTGCTGAGCAGGGTATACCTGGCCTTACTTCTTCATTTACATGGTTTGATGCTTTTGCAGGTCATATTCCTGGCTCAGTGGGTGAAACATCAGTAATAGCAATATCTATTGGCTTATTTATCTTATTAGTTACTAAAGTTGCCTCCTATAGAATTGTCTTAGGTACCCTTGCTGGCATGATAGTTATGAGCTCTATGTTAAATATTATTGGTTCAGATACCAATCCAATGTTTGAAGTGCCATGGTATTGGCATCTTGTTATTGGAAGTTTTGCATTTGGTCTCGTATTCATGGCTACTGAACCAGTCTCTGGATCTGGAACGAATTTAGGGAGATGGATATATGGTGGACTTATTGGTGTTATGGTTGTACTTATAAGGGTTGTTAATCCAGCCTTTCCAGAAGGGATGATGTTAGCAATTTTATTTGCTAATCTTATAGCTCCAGTTATAGATCATATGGTGGTTACCTCAAACATAAAAAAACGAAAAAGAGTCCTAACAAATGAATGAATCTGTAATAAAAACTCTAACGGTGTCATTTGTTATATGCCTTGTATGCTCTCTTGTGGTGTCATTTGCAGCTGTAGGCTTAAGAGATATTCAAATTGAAAATAAGCTAAATGATCAAAGGATTAAAATCCTTCAGGCTGGCAAGATATACAATCCTGAAATGGATGTTAAGACTCAATTCGACGGACTCGAAGTTAAATTTATTAACTTTAAAACTGGAAAATTAACTTCTGAATTTAATAATCTATCTTTAGATACCTATGATCAAATACTAGCAACAAAAGACACAGATCTTTCCTCTAAAGTTCCACAAGATAAAGACATAGCTATTATTAAAAATAGAGAAAATATAGGTAAGGTTTATATAATAAGAGATTCTCTTGGTGAAATTTCTAAACTTATTCTTCCTATACGTGGTTTTGGTCTCTGGGGAACTATGTATGGTTATATTTCTTTAGAAAATGATTTTAATACTGTTGCTGGAATTGAATTCTATCAGCATAAAGAAACACCGGGACTTGGTGCAGAAGTAGATAACCCTAAATGGAAAGCCTTATGGCCAGGTAAGCAAATTTATCAAAATAATGAGGTTGTTTTAAAAGTAATTAAAGGCAAGGCTGAATCAGATGACAGTATGTATGCTTATAAGGTTGATGGGCTCTCTGGTGCTACTCTTACAAGTCGAGGTGTTTCCAATATGATTGAATACTGGTTTAGTGAATCAGGCTATTCTACTATGTTAAAGGAGCTAGACTATGAGTCTTAAAAGATATCAAGAAGTCATCATCCGTCCTTTAATTGATGAGAATCCAATTGCATTACAAATTTTAGGCATATGCTCAGCTTTAGCTGTGACTAATAGTCTTACAGTTACATTAGTTATGTGTGTTGCTTTAACCACAGTTGTATCATTTTCTAATTTATTTATTTCGATAATAAGAAATCACATACCTTCAAGTATTAGAATTATTGTTCAAATGACAATTATTGCCTCCTTGGTTATTGTTGTTGATCAAATACTCCAAGCATATGACTATGAGACCAGCAAGAAACTATCTGTTTTCGTAGGTCTTATAATTACAAACTGCATAGTTATGGGAAGGGCTGAAGCCTTTGCTATGAAAGAGAAACCATTATTAAGTTTCTTTGATGGGTTAGGTAATGGTTTAGGCTATAGCCTTATTCTTATTGCAGTAGCTATAATTAGAGAGCTATTTGGTTCAGGAACGTTAATGGGTTATGAGATATTACCCTTAGTTTCCAATGGCGGCTGGTATGTAGGTAATAATTTACTTCTATTACCACCAAGCTCATTTATTATTATTGGTCTATTTATATGGGCTATTCGTTCCATTAGGCCTGAACAGGTTGAAGAGGCAGACTTTAAACTTGCGAAGCATTCAACAGCACCTGATTTAAGTAAGAGAGAGTTAAATGTTTGAACATTATTTAAGTCTTTTTGTAACCACTGTATTTATTGAAAATATTGCTTTATCTGTTTTCTTAGGCATGTGTACCTTTATCGCAATATCAAAAAAAATTGATGCTGCTTTTGGTCTTGGTATTGCTGTTATTGTTGTTTGTCTCATCACAGTTCCACTCAACAATTTTCTTTATAACTTTGTAATTCGTGATGGTGCCCTAGAGTGGCTTGGCTCATCATTTGCAGATGTTAACTTGGAATTTGTTGGCTTAATAAGCTACATAGGAGTTATTGCTGCAGTTGTTCAAATACTAGAAATGTTTTTAGATAGATACGTTCCAGCTTTATATAACGCCCTTGGTGTGTTTTTGCCTTTAATAACAGTTAACTGTGCAATATTAGGAGCTTCTCTATTTATGGTAGAAAAAGATTTAATGTTTGTTGAAAGTATAGTTTATGGTTTTGGTGCAGGATTTGGTTGGGCTCTAGCAATTGTTATATTGGCGGGCATCCGTGAGAAATTAAAATACTCCGATATACCAGAAGGTCTTCAGGGTCTTGGAGCAACTTTTATTATTGTTGGTTTAATGAGTTTTGGATTTATGTCATTTGGAGGTATTTCTCTTTAAGAAGAGTTTATTAATATGAATATATTAGATTTAGTATTAGGTGTATTTGGATTTACAGGAATTGTATTAGTTTTAGTTCTAATTATTCTTGCGGCCAGATCTCAACTTGTAAGTACAGGGTTAGTTTCTATTGAAATCAATGGAGATTCTGCTAACCCTATAACAGTAACGTCAGGCTCGAAGTTATTACAGACTCTTGCTGAAAATAAAATATTTTTATCATCAGCTTGTGGCGGTGGTGGTACTTGTAGTCAATGTAAGTGTCAGATTTTAGAAGGCGGTGGATCTATCTTGCCAACAGAAGAATCTCATTTTAATTCGCGTGAAAAAAATGACGGCTGGAGACTTTCATGCCAAGTTGCTGTAAAAAATAATTTAAAGATTAATGTTCCTGAGGAAATATTTGGTGTAAAGGAGTGGGAATGTGAAGTCGTATCTAATGATAATGTTGCTACTTTTATTAAAGAATTAATTCTTAAGCTTCCTGATGGTCAATCCGTAGATTTTAAAGCTGGTGGTTATGTTCAATTAGAAGCGCCTGAATATGAAATAGATTATAAAGATTTTGATATTGGCGAAGAATATCATGAGGACTGGGATAAATTTAAGATATGGGAAAATAAGGCTATCAATAATGAGCCCGTAATAAGAGCCTACTCAATGGCTAATTATCCTGAAGAAAAAGGCATCATTAAATTTAATATTAGAATCGCATCACCTCCACCAGGTTCTGATTTTCCTCCTGGCGTTATGTCATCTTGGACATTTAATTTAAAGCCTGGAGATAAGGTAAAGGTCTTTGGCCCCTTTGGAGAGTTTTTTGCTAAAGATACATCAAACGAAATGGTGTTTGTTGGTGGCGGTGCAGGGATGGCACCAATGCGATCACATATCTTTGATCAGCTATTAAGAATTCATTCTGATAGAAAAATTACTTTTTGGTATGGAGCTAGAAGTTTAAAAGAAATGTTCTATGTCGATGAGTTTAATAAACTTGCTGAAGAAAATGATAATTTTACTTGGCATGTTGCTTTATCTGATCCTCAGCCCGAGGATGACTGGGATGGAAAGACGGGCTTTATTCATAACGTCTTATATGAAAATTATCTTAAAGAGCACCAAGCACCAGAGGATTGTGAGTATTATATGTGTGGTCCACCTATGATGAATAAGGCATGCATTGATTTGTTGGTAAGCCTTGGAGTTGAGCCTGAAAATATTGCTTTGGATGATTTTGGTGGCTAAATACTTTTGCTAAGTAGACAATTAATCTCTAAATTTTTTGCCCTTCTTGTTGGTCTTGGCTGTATTTATATTGCCTATGAATATAACTCTAAATCTAATTCTCTTTTAAAGGGATCAATTTATGGAACAACTTGGAACATAAATTCATCTGATTATATTTCTGATTACCATGTAGCTAATATTAAGAATATTTTAAATTCCATTGATCAGCTAGCATCTAATTACAAAGAAGATTCGGAGATTTCCCTAATCAATAAAAGACCTCTAAATGAGTCTTTGAGTATCTCTAAAGAGTTATATGAACTTATCAATACTGCTAAATCAATAACAGATCTATCTAATGGCTCTTATGATATTACTTTAGGGAAAGTATCAGCAAGTAATGGTTTTTCTCCAAATTTTGGCAAAAAACTATTAATCCAAGATAACAATTCAAATAAAAAATACGATATAAATCAGACAACATTGATTAAATACCAAGACTTCTGGTTTGATATGTCATCAATAGCAAAGGGATACGCAGTCCAAAAGCTTCATGAGTACTTATTAAGTAATGATTTAAAAAATCATCTTATTGATATTGGTGGAGAGATAATCATCCATGGTAATAATAAATCAATAGCTTGGGTGGTTGGTATTCAGGATCCAACTAATAAAAAAGATAAACCTATTATTACTATATCTAATAAAGACTCAAGCTTTCTAGCTATAGCAACCTCTGGAGAGTATCGTAATTATAGATATGCTGATGGTGAAACAATTACCCATACGCTTGATCCAAGTACCAATAAATCTATTAATAATAACCTTCAGTCCATAACAGTTGCGTCTGAAATTTCAGCAACATTAGCTGATGCTTATGCAACTGCTATTAATGTTATGGGTTATGAAAAAGGCCTAGAATTTGTTAATAAGAACAATATTGCTGCACTTTTTATAATAAGCGAAGAGGGTGAGCTTCAACTAATTAAATCCCAGAAATGGTATGATTTGAGCTTATGATCGAAATTATTCTTGGAATTATCGTCGTCTCTAGCTCATTTGCACTATTAGCAATTGGTGTTATTGCAAACAACAAACCTATCGCTGGCTCGTGTGGAGGTATTGCTAATTTGGAAGATGGTGCGCCATGCCAGATTTGCGGACGCACCACTGATGGGTGTGAATCTTGAGTATTTAGAACTGATTCATAGTATTGTCTTCACCAGAAGCTTTTAAAGCCGCCTCTCCTGCAAAATACTCTTTATGATCGTCTCCCATATCAGATCCAGCCATATTTTGATGTTTCACACAGGCAATACCTTGACGAATCTCTTTTCTTTGAACACCAGCAACGTAACCAAGCATACCTTCTTCACCAAAGTAATCTTTAGCCAGATTGTCAGTAGATAAAGCTGCGGTATGGTAAGTAGGTAATGTTATCAGGTGATGAAAAATTCCAGCTTCTTTAGCTGCATCAGCTTGGAAGGTTTTAATCTTATTATCAGCCTCTCTGGAAAGATCAGTATCGTCGTATGATTCATCCATAAGCTCATCTCTTTGGTAGCTTGCTAAATCTTTTCCATCAGCTTCCCAAGCGTCAAATACTTGCTGGCGAAAATTAAGAGTCCAATTAAATGAGGGACTATTGTTGTAGACTAATTTTGCATTAGGGACAACTTTTTTAATTTCATCCATCATTGCTCCAATCTGCTCAATGTGTGGTTTTTCAGTTTCGATCCAAATAAGATCAGCACCATTTTGTAAGCTAGTTATAGAATCAAGAATACATCTCGCTTCACCAGTTCCATCTTTAAATCTATATAGATTACTTGGCAATCTTTTTGGTCTAACCAGTTTTCCATCTTGATTAATTAAAACATCACCATGATTCATATCTTCAGGTGAAACTTCCTCAACATCTAAGAATGAATTATATTGATCCCCCAAATCACCTTTTTCACGTGTTACAGCGATTTGCTTAGTGAGCCCAGCCCCCAATGAATCTGTTCTAGCTACAATAACCCCATCATCAATACCTAGTTCTAAGAATGCATATCTAACAGCATTAATCTTCGCTAAGAAATCAGAGTGAGGAACAGTAACTTTTCCATCCTGATGGCCGCATTGTTTTTCATCGGAAACTTGATTTTCAATTTGTATACAACAAGCACCAGCTTCAATCATTTGTTTAGCCATAAGATAGGTAGCTTCAGCATTACCAAATCCTGCATCAATGTCTGCAATTATTGGAACTACATGTGTTTCAAAGTTATCGATTTTATCTTGAATATCTTTTTTAGCATCCCCATTAGCAGAGTCTAGCTGTCTAAAAAGCCCACCTAGTTCTCTGGCATCTGCCTGCCTTAAAAACGTATAGAGTTCTGCAATAAGACTAGCTACGGATGTTTTTTCGTGCATGGACTGATCTGGGAGTGGTCCGAAGTCAGATCTTAAAGCGGCAATCATCCATCCAGACAGGTAGAGATACTTTTTATCATTGCTGCCAAAATGTTTCTTAATAGAGATCATTTTTTGCTGACCTATAAAACCATGCCAACAACCAAGAGATTGGGTATAAGCTGATGTGTCAGCATCATACGCATCCATATCAGTTCTCATTATTGCAGATGTATATTTAGCAACATCTAAACCTGTTTTAAAACGGTTTTGCAATCGCATCCTAGCAACATAATTAGGGTCAATAGCTGCCCATGAATCATTATTCATAGAAGATACATCATTTGCTTTATTTACTTCATCATTAAGGTTAGACATTGTAGTTAACTCCAAGTTGTCAATATGTAGTGCAGTACACTTGAATTGATAAAAAAAGTCAATAAATAAGTAATTTACGGTTACAAAAAGGATTTCAAGAGACTTATTTTGTAGTTTTACTACAAAAAAAAGAGTTTTTTACAATTTAGATAAAGATTTAGCAAGTCCAATATATAAAGCTGGAGTTAATATAAGTAATTTATCTTTAGATTCTGACGTTATATCGAGATTTTTAATAAACTTAATGTAATCATTTTTCTGAATAGAGGATCCACGAGAAAGTTCTTTTAATTGCTCGTAAGCATCAGGAATACCCTCATACCTCATTACCGTTTGTACAGCTTCAGTTAATACTTCCCAGTTCTGATCAAGTTCAGATAATAATTTTTCTTTATTTGGAGATAATTTACCAAGGCCTTTATTAAGACTTGATATAGCAAGAGCTGAATAACCAAAACCAAGACCTACATTTCTTAATACTGTTGAATCAGATAAATCTCTTTGCATTCTAGATTTCTGAAGTTTGTTTGCAAAAAATTCAAGCAAACTGTTGGCTATACCAAGATTACCTTCAGAATTTTCAAAATCAATTGGATTAACTTTATGAGGCATAGTGGAAGAACCAACCTCGTCTTTTAAAAGCTTTAGTTTGAATAAGTCATTGGTTATATACATCCAAATATCTTGATTTAAATCAATTAAAATATTGTTAATCCTAGACATGTTATGACAGGTTTCAGCTATCCAGTCATGAGGCTCAATCTGCGTTGTAAGAAGGTTTTGCTCTATCCCACATTGTTTTATAAAATTCCCACAAAATTTAGGCCAATCAATTGATGCATCAACAATATTAAATGTATGAAAGTTTCCAGTTGCACCAGACCACTTAGCCATTGGTTTAATAGCCTTGATTTGATTGATCTGTCTATTAATGCGACTATAAAAAACTTTAAATTCTTTGCCTAAGGTAGAAGGGGATGCTGGTTGACCATGAGTTCTAGCCAGCAATGGAATGGATGACCATTGTTTAGATTTTTTAGATAATACTGACTGTAATGACTTTAGATTATTTAGATGCTCATTTATGCCAGCTTTTAATATCACTGCATAACTAAGCGAGTTTAGATCCTCGCTAGTAAGACCAAAATGTATTAAGTGAATATATTTAGCTAAGATTTTATCAGTTAAGAAATAATCTCGAATATAGTACTCGACCGCTTTAACATCATGGTTAGTTTTTGATTCAATCTTTTTTACAGCTACAACAGATTTATCATCGAAATTTTTCTTAAATTTAAGAATTTTATTAACAGAAGTTTCAGAGAGTGTTGGAAAGTTACTAGGTAATTTTTTACATAAAAATAAGAGCCAGTCAATTTCTAGATCAAATCTTACTTTTATTAAATTAGCTTCTGAAAAAATAGTTCGTGTATCTTCAATTTTTGAAGCATAACGACTATCAAGAGGAGAAATATTATCATGCGACTTTTTCATATGTAATTTTACCATTTATTAACTTATTTAAAAGTCTTAGCTATAACGCCACCACCTAAACATATATCTTTACTATAAAGAACAGCTGATTGGCCTGGCGCTATAGCTCTTATGCTTTCTGCAAATTTAATTAAATAGCCATCATTTTCGATAGTTACTTGGCAATCTATGGGTGTATGTTGGTGCCTAATTTGAACAGAGCAATCAAGTGGAAACCTGTAATCTATTTCATTTATAAAATTAATATTCTCAAGCCATAATCCAGAGTTCATTAATAATTGATTATTAACACCCTGACAAACACTGATCTCATTATTAAGAATATCTTTTTTATAGACATACCAGGGCAGCTCATCCCGACCTTTAACCCCACCAATATGTAAACCTTGCCTTTGTCCTTCTGTATAAAGTATTGAGCCTTGATGCTCACCTATAACATTACCAGTTTCATCTTTAATGGGGCCTTTTTTAAATGTTATAAATTTATTTAAAAAATCTTTTAAGTTTCTTTCTCCTATAAAACAAATTCCAACAGAATCTTTCTTGCCTGCAATTGATAAATTATTTTTAATAGCTATCTCTCTGACTTCTGGTTTAGTTAAGTTAGCTAAAGGAAAAATACATTTTTTAAATTCTTCTTCTTTAACTTCATGCAAAAAATAAGTTTGATCTTTGTCTCTATCCTTTGCTCGAATTAGGTGGGTATGATTATTCACTTCTCGCAAATTTGCATAATGGCCAGTAGCGATCAAGTCAGCGCCTATTTTTAGTGCGTAATCAAGGAATGATTTAAATTTGATCTCTCTATTGCATAATATATCTGGATTAGGTGTCCTACCTTTCTTATGTTCACTTAAAAATTCTTTAAAAACCTTGTCCCAATATTCATCCGCAAAATTTGCTCTATGCAAAGGTATATCAAGAAGGTCGCATACAGCTGAAGCATCCTTAAAATCAATTTCTGATGTACATTCCTCATCGGCTTCATTTTGCCAATTTTGCATGAATAGGCCTTTAACATTGTAACCTTGCTCTTTGAGTAACAAGGCTGAAACTGAAGAATCAACTCCTCCTGACATTCCGACTATAATAGTTTTACTTTTGCTCATATTTTTAACTCTTAGGGTAAAAAAATTAATTCATTTAGAGTATAATCATCACCCGAATTTGTATTATAAAGCTTAATTAAAACAAGGAACTATAAATGCCATACAAAAATATTAAAATACCAGAAAGCGGTTCTAAGATATCTATAGAGAATGGAATTTTAACTGTGCCAGATAATCCAATTATTCCGTTTATAGAGGGGGATGGTATAGGTGTCGATATAACTCCTGCAATGATAGCTGTCGTTAATAGCGCTGTTGAAAGAGCATATGAAGGTACTAAAAAGATTGAATGGATGGAGGTTTTTTGCGGTGAGAAAGCTACAAATGTATACGAAAAAGATACCTGGTTACCAGATGAAACTATTGAAGCCTTGAAAGAATATGTAGTAAGTATAAAAGGCCCTTTAACGACTCCCATTGGTGGCGGTATTAGGTCATTAAATGTCTCATTAAGACAAATATTAGATTTATATGTTTGCTTGAGACCCATTAGGTACTTTAAAGGAGTTCCAAGCCCAGTCAAAAATCCAGCTGATGTTGATATGGTTATTTTTAGAGAAAACTCAGAAGATATATATGCTGGTATTGAGTTTAAATCACAAAGTGACGAAGCTAAGCAGCTTATAAAGATTCTACAAGACACCTTTGGAACAACTCAAATACGTTTTCCAGATACTGCCGGTCTTGGTGTTAAGCCAATATCTGAAGAAGGAACAAAGAGACTGGTTAAACAAGCTTTTGATTACGCAATATTAAATGACAGATCCTCAGTTACTCTTGTTCATAAAGGCAACATAATGAAATACACCGAAGGTGCATTTATGGAGTGGGGTTATGAATTAGCCAAAACTGATTACGAAGGGTCTGAGCTTGACGGTGGTCCCTGGCAAGCAATTAAAAATCCTAATAATGGTAAATCTATTATTATTAAAGATGTTATTTGTGACGCATTCCTTCAGCAAATACTTACTAGACCAAAAGAGTATGACGTTATAGCAACCATGAATCTAAATGGTGATTATATTTCAGATGCTTTAGCGGCATGTGTTGGAGGTATCGGCATAGCTCCTGGTGCAAATATTGGTGATGATTGTGCTGTATTTGAAGCTACACATGGAACAGCTCCTAAATATGCAGGTCAAGATAAAGTTAACCCAGGTTCATTAATACTTTCTGCTGAAATGATGTTAAGACATCTTGGTTGGACTGAGGCTGCAGATTTAATCATTAAATCGATGGAAGCAACTATAGGCGATAAAATGGTTACTTACGACTTTGAAAGATTAATGGATGATGCTAATCTAAAATCTTGCTCAGAATTTGCTAATGAAATGATTACAAGGATGTGATTAAACTCAACCTGCCAGAGGATAGCGAATTAGATCGCTCAAGCGGAACAGTTGTTCTTGAGGATGAGCCTCAAGTTAAAGAGCCGCCAATGTACCAAGTGCTGCTCTTAAATGATGACTATACGCCAATGGAATTTGTAGTCTATGTGCTTCAATATATATTTAATCATGATCATGAAAAATCAACACAAATTATGATGGCTGTTCATTCAAGAGGTAAGGGTGTTTGTGGTATATTTCCTAAAGAGATAGCAGAAATGAAATCTCATGAAATTATTACAATGGCTCAAGCTCATGAACATCCATTGATAAGTGAAATAGAGCCTTTAACTGATTAAATATATGTTTAGTAAAGAATTAGAACAATCCATCGCTAGCCTTTTTGACCAGGCGCAAGATAAAAATATTCAATATATAACAATTGAACATTTACTTTTAATGATCTTAAATGACTTTGAAGTAGCAGATGCCCTTGAAAACTTAAATGTTAGTCGAGATCATTTAAGAACGGGTGTAGAAGAGTATCTTTCTGATACCACCATTTTAAAAGCTGATGAGTCAAAACCAGTTCAACCAACTTTAGGTTTTCAAAGAGTTTTACAAAGAGCAGTTTTTCACATTCAATCGTCAGGAAAGGGTGTAGTTAAACCAATAAATATCCTTGTTGCTATATTCTCTGAAAAAGAAAGTCATGCTGTATTCCTTCTCTCAAAAATAGGTGTATCTAGATTAGATATAGTCTCCTACATATCTCATGGTTCAAGCTCAACTAATAAGGAAGCAAAATCTTTAAATGAAACTGAAGAAGAGATTACTGTTGAAGAAACACCAAAGCCAGATACTAATGAATACCTTATTAATTTAAATAATCTTGCTATAGATAATAAAATAGAAACATTGATTGGGCGTGAGCATGAGATTGCTCGAATGATTCAAATCCTTGCAAGAAGAACAAAAAATAATCCACTTTTAGTGGGTGAGTCAGGTGTAGGAAAAACTGCAATTGCAGAGGGTGTGGCATTACAAATTGTTTTAAAACAAGTTCCTGAAATTTTACATGAATCTATTGTCTACTCCCTGGACATTGGAGCACTTATAGCTGGTACTAAATATCGTGGTGATTTTGAAAAACGATTAAAAGGCGTATTAAATTTCTTAGAAAATGAAGAACGCTCTATTTTATTTATAGATGAAATACATACTATTATTGGAGCAGGCTCTGCCTCAGGTGGATCTTTGGACGTTTCAAACTTACTAAAGCCAGCTTTAGCTAAAGGCTCTATTAGATGTATTGGTTCAACTACATTTCAGGAATATAGAGGCATATTTAATCAAAACCAAGCGCTCTCAAGAAGATTTCAAAAAATTGATGTTATAGAGCCATCCTATGATGAGTGTGTAGATATATTAAAGGGAATTAAATCTAGTTATGAGGATTATCATAATGTTAAATATTCAGATGAGTCTATCCTATCCGCTGTCGAACTTTCCTCTAAGTATATTAATGATAAATTCTTACCAGATAAGGCGATAGATGTTATTGATGAAACTGGCGCTTCTTTAAATATATTAAGAAAAAATAATAAAAAAATAACCGTAAAACAATCAGATATTGAAGAAACTATTTCTAAAATTACCAAAATTCCAGAACAATCAATATCAACTACTGATAAAAAGAATCTTAAGAATATTGAAGAAGATTTGAAAAGGGTAATCTTTGGTCAAGATCCAGCTGTGGAGACTCTTAGCAATGCTATTAAACTTTCCAGAGTAGGTCTCAGAGATGACAATAAGACGATTGGATCATTCCTATTTACTGGACCTACAGGTGTTGGTAAGACTGAAATATCTAAACAATTAGCCAATGTGCTTGGTGTTGAGTTAGTCAGATTTGATATGTCTGAATACATGGAAAGGCATACAGTTTCAAGACTAATTGGAGCACCTCCTGGTTATGTCGGCTTTGATCAAGGTGGTTTATTGACTGAGGCTGTTGTTAAGCAGCCATATTCAGTTGTCTTGCTTGATGAAATAGAAAAAGCACATCCAGATATCTTCAATATCCTGCTTCAAGTTATGGATGCAGGAGTTTTAACTGATAATAATGGTAGAAAAGCTGATTTTAGAAATGTGATACTTATTATGACTACTAACATTGGTGCTGAAATGCTTTCAAAGCGTAATATTGGTTTTAATGATCAATCCAACGAATCTGATGCCATGAATAGTTTAAATAAATTATTCTCACCGGAGTTTAGAAATAGGCTTGATGAAGTAATACAGTTTGATTATTTGGACAGAAAAATTATTCTTTCTGTTGTTGATAAGTTTCTTATTCGACTTCAAGCTCAACTTGATAAAAGAAATGTTGAGTTAGAGATATCTAAATCAGTCACAGAATGGATAGCTGAGAAAGGTTACGACAAAGATATGGGTGCTAGACCCATGGAAAGATTTATAGCTTCTAATATCAAAAAACCACTTGTTGATAAATTATTGTTTGGAGACTTAAAAGCCGGCGGCTTAATTAAGATTGATATGGTAAATGGAGCTTTAAAATTTACTGAAAAAAAATCTAAAGTTAAGGCTTAGTCTATCTGCCTCTAAAAGTTATTCTGCCCTTGGTAAGATCGTATGGAGACATTTCAACTTTAACCTTATCACCAGTTAATATTCGAATATAATGCTTGCGCATTTTCCCTGAAATATGAGCCTCGATAACGTGATCGTTATCCAGTTTTACCTTAAACGTTGTGTTTGGAAGTGTTTCAATAACTTCACCTTCGAATTCTAAATTATCTTCTTTAGCCATGGTCAGTATTCTACATTAAATCCCATTAATGCAGTAAATTTTAATAATTTTTTAGTTTTAAGAAAAGACTCATTTTTTTGATACAATTTAGAAATGAAAAATAAATTCTATTTGCTCCTATGTTTAATTTTTATTTCTGGATGTGGTGGCGGGGGTGGTGCAGCAGCATTTGCATTACTTTTAGCAGACCTAGGATCAACAAGCACGAATGAAGATACTGCATACAATTCAAACCTTTCAGCTTCAACAAATTATAATTCAGATATTATTTATAGCATTTCCTCTTCACCAGCTAATGGTCAGGCTGCAGTTTCAAGTTCAGGAGCTATTAGTTATATGCCAAATCAGGATTACAACGGTCAGGATACTTTTGTAATAAGAGTTTCGGCTACTCGAATAGATTCTGGGGGCCAAAGTAGTGGAACTCCGATAACTAAAACTCAATCGGTCACTATGACTATCAATCCGATTAATGACGCACCAGTTTTAACTTTACTAGATGACTTCAGTGGTTATGGTGATACAAGTATCATATTTGATGATTTATTAAATATGAATATAAGTGTTTCTGATGTTGATAATGATAATTCTGAGTTGCAGTTTTATGGCTCTATGCCAACTGAAAACATTAGTGGTGTTTATGGTGACGGGACTACCTCATCTTATGTCACATTAGATTTTAGTGGATTAAATACGGCTGGTTTATTAACTATGTCATTGTGTGTTTCCGATGGTTCTATTGAAACCTGTGCCAGTGATCAAATTCAAGCTTACTATGTAGCAAATAAAGAAGTTAAAAATGTTGAATATGATTGTGATACTGAGGGTTTAAACTGCTCGGAGTCCGATCAACACTTATATTATTTAGTTGGTAGTCCAAATTCTTCTGCTAAAACAAACTATATATTCATCGGTGATCAATTAACTGGAACCGCTGATAGAGATGAGTTTAGATTAAGATTAGCTGAATCGGTTAACTTACTTGTTGCCAGTGATGCTGCTGATGTGGTTAATGGTTATTTTAATATTATTGTTTTAGAAGAAGTTGCACTTACAGGTGTTTCAGTATTTGATATCGCGATTGGCTGTTATTCAGACTGGGATCCAAATATTTATTGTATCGGGGAAGTTGATAGAAATTTAATTACAAATATTATGCCTTCATGGACTGTAGCCTCCTTCTTAACAACGATTTCAGGCAGGGGAGTTGCTCAGGGATCAGTTAATATTCAAGGCCTATCAAGTAGAACTAGAGAAGTTGTAATGCATGAGTTAGGTCATTCACATGGTTTTATGGGTGACGAGTATGATTCTGGTGGAGAAAGAACATTCCCAGATTATTATGCAGACTTTCCTATGAATACAACTACTGTTAAAGATCCTGAATTAGCAAAGTGGAGTCATCATATTGACGACTTCAATAATGTTCCTGGTGTTAACTACGATGTTTGTTATAACTACGCTGATGGCTCTATTTATTATCGTGACGAGCTTACTTATGAGGAATGTGAGTGTTACATGAATCAATATCCTGATTCTGAAGAGTATCCAGGTACGAATGAAGATGATAGCTGTAAAACTAAAATAGGGCTCTTAGAGGGAACTTATTATGGTGAAATTGAAACTTATAGGCCTAGATGGATAAGTGTCATGTGGTGTTGTTTCTTAGAGTATGGAAAAGTAAATATTGAAGGCTTTGCTGTTGGCTCAATTATGAATCAAGGTTTTTCAAATCATAAAATTAACTCAGAGGAAGATCCATCCTATGTTCTCAACAATCCATCCGGTTTAGGAGAGACTATAACTTTTGAGATTGATGCAGTTTATGATGAAACCAAGTTAAAGCTTACATGGTTAGTTGATGGGCAGGAGCAGACAGAGTTAGAAAATAATCTTACGGCAACTTTTAATAGACCAAGTGACAATAGGGCAGTCTCATACTCCTGGGTAGTCGAAGATTTAACTGGTGCTCTAATAGCTCCTAATGATCCAAATAACCCTCTTGATTTTTATGAGTCATATTGGGAAAGAGCATATTATTATCAAAGTGATCCAGCTTTAACTCCACTAGCATCTCTCAATCCATATGTTGGCTCATGGAGTTGGTACAAGGATGGGGGATATTCGAAAGATGATACGGTTGATTCAAGTAATGAAGATCAATTTTTATATGGAGAACTCTGCTGTTCTATGGGCGCATCATACAAAATAAATTGGTTCAATTATCAGAATTCATCAACAAGTCAATTAAATGATGATTCTAATAGTAAATCTCAAACAGTAATAAGAAGAACACCAACTACTGATAAAATATCAAAGATATTTAGTCTAAATTTAAGCTCTAATAATATAGAGATCAAAGAAATTAATAATGATTATCCTTTAAAAAGAGATATTAAAAGACCATTTATTAATAAATCTGATATCTATGCGTTAAACTTTTTAAATGCTGATAAAGAGCTTATTTATCAAATTGGGATAAATGATCCTTTTAAAGCTGGAGCTCAACATATTGGATATGAGGATTACAAGGAGTATCAATTTGATGTACCTATTAATAACTTTAAAGTAGTAGTTCCTCAAGAGGTTGAAGCTAGCTATATAGAACTTGTAAGAAGAACTCACAATAATGAACTTATTATTATGGATATTTCTAATATATAAATAAACTTATACTATGGTATTTTCTAATTAGTTTATATTTTTGAGGTAGTACTTATTAACGATTAGTCGGTCAGGCAAGGAAAGAAACTTTCAACCTGATTCTTCATAAAGTATCTGCTCTTAGGAAAGTATTCACCCATCACTTCTTTTGTATCAGATTGATTCTCAACACTTTGAATGGAATTAGAAAAGTCATCTCTTGCAAGCATATGCCTAAATTGAATAATTGATACATCCTCATCAAAGACACCATCTCCATCATCAGCCATAGGTAACCAAGCATAGCCACATTCTTTTGTGGCATTTCTTGGCCTGTCTTCCAATCTACTAACAAAGATTATGAAATATCCATTTTTATCTAAAGGAATCTCTTCATCAAATAAACAATCATTCACCCTTGTATTGCCAAAACTTTGATTAGAACAAACAGACCAATATCTAAGTTCACTTTCTTTATATATACCATTAGAGTTATATGTTTTGGGTGTAAGAGGGGCCTTGGCTTTAAGAAGAAGTACCTTTCCATATTTCCTATTAATAATTGTTCTTAGATAGTGGTTATCTAAGTTAGGAAAAAAACCACCAGTACTTCTAGGAGCTTCATTATTAAACTCTCCTGTGTATATCCCAATCAGACTCTGTCTATCCATTTGTATATACCACTCAGGTGGATTTTTTGCAGGCCAAGTCTCAGACTTATCAGGCTGGGATGCTAGTTCTCTATACTTCATTGGAGGAATTCCTGCTGCATCAAGAGTGATAGCTAAGTTTTGAGACGTATTTAAAATCTTACAAGCATCATTGCCTGAATATGTTTTCCCATCTTGAACAACCTTTAATTGGGGTAAATTGACGCCCCCAAGTGGTCCAGTTTCATTATCAGGTAAATATACTCTATATATGATTAATTGCTGATTTGGGCCATAAAAAGGAGCATTAAGAGTGTTATTTGATGATATCTTAGATATTTTTCCTGTTTCTCTGTCAGTAACTGGTGTGTTATTTAAAACTTGTATTTTATAAGCTCTATTATTATCAAGACGACTATTTGAATTTATAAATGGATTGATTGATTTTATCTCTGGCTCAATTAAATAATCAGCAAGTGATTCTAAAGGTCTTCCATGACCATCATAACTAATAATTGACATGTACCTAGCTAAAGGGAAATTGCCATCTAAATATAGTTCAGCATCCGAAGGCATTGTAAATGTAGCTGCCCAATAAAATACATTAGCATCTGGATAAGCAAGATTTATATAAGGATCTGCACTATGTGGACCTCTAGACCAAAAGCAATCCTTAGGTCCAGGAACACCAATGTCTGAACTAAATACTGGAATTGCGAATAAGAGTACTAAAAGGATATGTATATGTTTCATATAATTATATTAATTTAATAAAAAATTGTCCTCGCTACGCTCAGTTCGATTGGCAGTAATGTTAAGCAATATGGTATCCTTTTATTAGAACAGATTCCTTTTTTTGGCTTACTTATTTATCATGATAGAAACAAAAACATTTTCACCAAATGGCTTTAATAGCTTTGCTATACAAGCTTATCGTTTAGTGTTT
>Ga0209711_10000618_pt1 | contig 36124 bp, 56 predicted proteins | sample ArcticOcean_MG_C_7_FD_187441 | JGI IMG/M metagenome (GOLD analysis project Ga0209711, IMG submission 187441) | Marine microbial communities from western Arctic Ocean - ArcticOcean_MG_CB11_88 (SPAdes) (version 2) | ecosystem: Environmental > Aquatic > Marine > Oceanic | place: Arctic Ocean...
GACACAGAAAATGCACTTGACGAAAGCTGGCTACAAGCTCTACAAGTAGACACAAGTCCAGAGAAGTTACTCAAACTTAATATGAGTATGATTGACGATGTGGCAAAAACTATCTCAACATTTGTTACAGACTATCGTGCAATGGACGTAGAAGATCGTCCTAAAGTACTATTTGTTATTGACTCGTTGGGTATGTTGCTAACACCTACTGACGTTGATCAGTTTAACAAGGGTGATATGAAAGGTGATATGGGTCGTAAGCCTAAAGCACTAACTTCATTAGTCCGTAATACTGTTAACATGATCGGCTCACTTAACGTAGGCTTAGTATGTACTAACCACACATATGCATCGCAAGATATGTTTGACCCAGATGATAAAATTAGTGGTGGCGCAGGCTTTATCTATGCATCAAGCATTGTTGTTGCAATGAAGAAGATGAAGTTAAAAGAAGATCTAGACGGCAACAAGATCTCAGAAGTTATGGGAATACGTGCTGGTTGTAAAGTAATGAAGACTCGATATGCAAAACCTTTCGAAGGTGTGCAAGTGAAGATTCCTTATGAGACTGGTATGAATCCGTACAGTGGTCTAGTTGAATTGTTTGAGAAGAAGAACTTGTTAGTTAAGCAAGGCAATCGACTCAAGTACATTGATCTAAATGGTGAAGAACATCTTGACTATCGCAAGCAATGGTTAGGCCCTAAACTTGATATGGTTATGTCAGAATACAACGAGAAAACTGCACCTGTGGTAAATACCGATGATGAAATGACCGACGAGGTCATTACAGAAGCAGTAGAACTAGAACAGGAGTAAAGTATATGGATAGTAGTCTTGTAGTTGATATGTGGAGTACGTTTAAAGATAGTATAGATAAAAAAACTATCGAGTCAACAGCTGAAACATTTGTAGATACATGTGCCGATTATGGTGCTGATGATCAATGTTTTAGAGACGCATTAGGAAGTTGTGACATATTGGACCAAGCCATTAATTATTATTTAGATCTTGAAGAAGATGTAGATGATGATGCTGATGATTGGGAAGATTAAATGGGATATTACTCTGAAGTAGCTAGAGATATTAATAAGATCCCAGGAGCAATTAAGTTCTTTGAAGACGAGCTTATTGAAGCCCGAAGTGAAGTAAGACTAAAAGGTAATGTTGAACGTGCCGCGGCAGAAATGCCCGGCATCGTTGAACAACGTTTTAACCAACTTCAGGAAATTGAAGCTATTCTAAATTACCTAAATATTGAACTACGTAGAATGCGTAGTTCATTTTTTAAAAAATATCTTGAAAATTATCAACGTGCATTAAGTAGTAGAGACGTTGAAAAATATGTTGACGGCGAAGCAGACGTAGTTGATTATGAAAAGATTATTAATGAGTTTGCATTACTTCGTAATAAATGGTTAGGTTTATTAAAAGGACTTGATCAAAAACAGTGGCAGATAACAAACGTTGTTAAGCTAAGGGTTGCGGGTATGGAAGATGCATCAGTATAAATTTCAAATTCCGAAACGTTCTAAAGAATTACGTGGACAACTGTTTTCGTATCTTTATAAACATTGTGATGTAAAAACAATAGAACATCCAGAAGAAATTGAAAAAGATAGATACTTAGCATTTAGCCACCCATTTGATGATTGGGTATTTGAGGCTATTAGTAAAGATCCTAGTATAAATTTCTTTCATTTAGATAATGGATACATTGGTAATCACAGACACAAAACTCCTGAATATTATAGAATAAGTTATAACTCTTTACAGAATACAACTGTACGACCTATCCCAGGTAAAAGTCGTGCATGGAAACTTGAAATAGATGAAAGTTTGTGGCAACCTTGGAATAACGAAGGTGAATACAATCTTTTAGTCATGCCTAACGATAGTAATATATTTAAATATTTAGGACAAGATTATGATACTTGGAGAAGAGATACAATCAAACATTATGATAGTCTTCCAGAAAAATTAATTATAAGAGAAAAAGAAGGCAAGCGTAGACAACGCTTTCAAGAAATACTTCCTATGATGTTAAGGGCTAAAAAGGTAATTACATATCATAGTATGGCAGTAGTTGAAGCATTATGTTTAGGCAAGCCAATTGAAGTACTAGGTCAAAGTGCAGTACAACATTGGCAGAAACAATATGGGTTTGATAGAACAGAAATGTTAGAGCATATTGCATACAGCCAATTTAAAAGAGATGAATTTGCAAATGGCGATGCGTGGTCAATAACATTTAAATACCAGGTGGAACAATAATGTATACTGAAATAGACGGTTGGCGATCACTTAAAAACGATATTTGTTTAAAGAGTGCAAAGAAACAAGGTAATGGTGATATTAATAATTACCAAAATATAGAATTAATGACTGCAATGAGCTATTGTGCTAAATGGCGTGTAGCAGTTGATGTTGGAGCACATGTGGGTATTACAGCGTTTCAAATGTCAAGAAGTTTTGAACATGTACACGCATACGAAATTAATCCAAAGATTTACGAATGTATGAATTATAATCTAGAATCTCGTGCAGTAGGTAATGTAACAACATATCCTGTAGGACTTGGGTCACATAAACAAAATGTTTCTATTAAAACAACAAATAAAAGTTTTAGTACACATGTACACCCAGAAGTTGAAGGCGGCGACATACCTGTAATGCCATTAGACTTTTATAATTTAGAAAATGTCGACTTTATTAAAATTGATGCAGAAGGTTATGAGCCGTTTGTTGCACAAGGCGGCATTGAAACTATTAAACGTTGCTTGCCAATTATATTATACGAATGTAAAGATCATCCAATGCGTTACGGACATAACTCCGAAACAATCAGACACATACTTGCACCACTTGGTTATAGAATGATTAGAAAAGTTGGTAGAGGAGAAAAGAATGCCATTATCGGATATAGACCAGGGATAGCAATAGATGTTTAAACTTCCTGAACTAAGAGGACATATGTGTCCTAGAGAAGAACCAAACGTAATTTACTTTAGTTGTGATTACGAATATTTTGATCGACATGGATTTGCACTACAACAAAGTATTAATAGAACAGTAGGTTGGGTACACGTACACTGTCATATTATTAATGAAGGAAATATTGATCACGCTCTATTAAAAGACTTAATGGGCAGATACAAATTTACATATACTTGGGAAGATATAAACGATCAATTTTATAAAGACTTACCTAAAAATAAAAATATGATGGGTGAAGGAATAAACATCTTTAAAACTAGTGATTTAGATTATATTGCTAGACGTACATATTTGGCTAGTGTACGTTTTATAAGAATGGCAGAAATATTTACATACGCAAATCAAAAAGTTTTACAAATTGATTGTGATAGCATACTACGTAATGGATTTCATGGATATGATTTTGAAGAAGTAACCAAAGATGTAGGAGTTATGCCTAAACCAAAAGAACAACATATTTTTATAGCAAGTGCATTAAGTCCTGGCGTTGGTACTAAAGGAATTGAATGGCGAAACTTATTTGCTAGAAGAATGACTACTGCTTTTGAAAATGGGTGCTATTGGTTTGTAGACCAAGTAGTATTAAGACAAGTAATGGCAGAATGGAAAAATAAGGGTAATACTTATAACCACATTCCTTACAAATGGAACTCTTGGGGTATTAAAAAAGATAATGTTTTTAGTACAGGAAAGGGTAATAAAAAAGAAGGTTTGAAATTTAAACAAGCACAATTAAAATGGTTACCACAACACTGGTACGAAACAGTAATGGAAGAAATAAGGGTAACACTAGCAAAATGAAGGGTTATATAATTTACTTACCAAGTTATCCGGATAGTGTTAGTATGGCTAGTCGTGCATTAGAAACAGGAACCAAACATGGTTGGAACTTAGAATTATATGAAGGTGTTAACGGTATGAAACAAGGCCTTGCTGATTGTAATTTAAAAGTATATCAACATAAAAAAGCAGAGCGATTGCTTGCTCGACCAGGTACGCAAGGATGTTTTTTAAGCCAATACTTGTTGTGGCAAAAATGCCACGAAACAAATACACCAATATGTATATTTGAACATGACGTTGTTTTTAAAAAGCCAATGGGTGAATATGAAGACTGTGATGTATATAAGTTTGAAGGATTTAAAAAAGCAAAACCTATACCTCCGGGTAACTGGTATGAAGGTGCTAGAGCTTATCGTATCACACCATACGGAGCAAAGAAAATATTAAACTGGGTACATGCTAACGGCGCAATGCCTGCAGACTGGATGCTATGCGATGGAATTGTGGATATGAAGTTCGATAAGTATAGTAAAGTTACATACAAAACAAACGTAAGTTTTACAAAGGATCTATCATGAAGAGAATGATTTATCAAGTAGCAGTTGGCGCACAAAGCAAACTGTACTTGCATTGTATTGAAAGCGTAAAACAATACTGTGCAAAATACGGCATTGAACACATTGTACAAAATGAACCAATCTTAAAAATTAGACCTGATATGGCAGTTACAGGACGTAGTAAAGAAGCAGTTGAGCGTCTTGGTTACATGCCTATATACGAAAAAGAAAATGCTTTTACACATTTACACAAGTATGATCAAGTTGCAATAGTTGACAGTGACATTTATATTCGGCCAACTGCACCAAATATATTTGAAGACTTAACAAGTGAATATGCTTTTGGTGCTGTAGCAGAACGTGAACTACCTTGTGCTAAAAAATACAAAAGCAAAATTAGAAAATATTCAAAAGCCGCATTTGAAAGTCTTACAGACGTAGATTGGAAATGGGATCATAGAGGTGCTGAGTTTTATAATATGGGAATGATGGTTATTAATTGTCAAAAGTTTTTACCATTCTTACAAGGACAAACAGCAGAACAGTTTATACGTAGGCCAGAGTTTAAAGACTTTGTTGACGGTATTGGGTACCGCAAATGGTCAACTGATCAAATGTTACTTAACTATTGGGTAAAGAAAGAAAAGATTCCTACACTTAATATGGACTGGAGATGGAATGGATTATTCAAAGGTATTGACGATGCACAAATACCTAAAGCATATTTTATACATTTTTTCTTAAAAGATCTATTACCACAAAAAGGTGAAAATGTTGAAGATTTAATGCAGGTGATAAATTGAAACACTTAGTAATGAGAGCATACAGTACTGTAAAGAAAAACTTTCACTACGGTGCACCTGGTTTAGGTGATAGGATACACAGCGTATTACTATCATACAACTATGGACTAATGGAAAAGAGTCTTGTAACTTTACATCTTACAAAGTATCAATGGAATAGACACAAGCCAGAAAGTTGGCCAGAAATAGTAAGTTTATTTCCTATAGGAAGTGTTGTAATTATGCCACACCTTGACTGCGAGCCTACAGATAATGTAGACTTTGTAAACTATGTAAGACGCACATACAATGGACATGCACAAATATATGCTGACTATCCACAACGATTTGAACCAAAAGAAGGTGTTGATCTAACTCCGTACCTTACACACTTTCCACAACTAGAAGCAGAACCACAAGACATTAAACTTCCTAAAAAGTTTATTACAGTACAATTTGATAGCACATCTAAGAAGCGTATGATTAAGCCTAAGCAACGTCAAACAATATTAGACAAGTATAAAGACTACGAAATAGTTGTAGTAGGTGGAGAATCAAAAGACATATTATTAAGAGACAGTTTAAAACATATTGCATATGCTATGTCAAAAGCAACGTATCATGTTGGCGTTGACAGTGGCTTTATGCATATGTCACAAGTTTACTTTGCTCCAGAGAACATTCACATATATACACTGAGCCCTAAGGACCGCTGGAGTCATCACATGCATAGGGCTAAAGATAACGGGATTAAAATAAATGATGGTATCAATTGAAGTATCTGTTGGAGAATTATTTGACAGGATTACAATACTTCGAATTAAACAAAAGAAACTAACAAACGCAAGTCAACTTGCTAACGTTAATAAAGAGTTAAAATCTCTAGAAGAGAGAGCGTTTAATGACGACCCAGAAGTTAATGTATTGGTAGAACAATTACAAGAGATTAACGAAGCATTATGGGATATTGAAAACGGAAAACGTAAGTGCGAAGCTGATAAAAGTTTTGGATCAAAGTTTGTAGAACTTGCTAGAGATGTTTACATGAAGAACGACGATCGTGCAACAATTAAAAAATTAATTAACGTAATTACAAAGTCAAGCATAGTTGAAGAAAAGGACTATACACGGTATGACACTTAAAAAACTGTTTATACATATTCCAAAAAATGCTGGTATGACTATACGAGGCAGTGAGTCATTCTTAGAACATATTGTTCCTGTACATCGCAACTGGATTGCTAATTTTAAAGACTTTAAACACACAATGGAAAGTTATGGCGAACGTGATGTTAAGGGTGTAGAACATGCTCGTTGGAGAGATATTAGTAGTAATATTACTGATCAACATCAAGCGTTTGCTGTTGTGCGTAATCCTTGGAGCAAAGTTGTTAGTAGATATTTGTTTGCAAAAGAAGCAGTACAAAGAGGTAATATAGACCCATCATATGCTGACACACGCTCACTAGAACATTTTCTAGGTGAACGTAATAAATGGATTGATAAAAAATATACATGGTATAGAGCTGTTAGAGGTTGGCACCCTCAGCTTGATCATGTAGTAGATAACGAAGGTAAAGTACGTTGTGACATACTACGTGTCGAAAACTTAAAACAAGATACTATGGCATATTTTGGTATGACAGAAATGCCAAGGCCAAGAAACGTAACAAGTATTAAAGAAGACTACAGAACATTATACAACAGCAACACAATGCAACGTGTAGCAAAATGGTATAAGAAAGATATCGATCATTGGGACTTTGATTTTGATACAGGAGCAAGGAAAAATATATGGGCTGGAAAGATTACAAACTAGTTACATTTGGCTGTAGTTTTACATACGGTCATGGGCTTTCAGATTGCATGGCTGAAGATGGTTCAAATGGACCTACAGCTAGTGAGCAGGCATGGCCTAGTGTATTAGGTAAGCTAACAGGAATGAAAGTTGATAATGTGTCAGAGCCAGGATCAAGTAACTTAATGATCACTAAAGCAATAGTTGATTACTCTAAGTATACAAAAGATACAGTAGTAGTGGTTATGTGGTCAAATAATGATAGGGAAACTATTTACAAAACAGGCAATGAAAAATTACATATGTTACCTGGATTTTTAGATGATACCATGCCAGGAACTTTTTGGTTTGATAAAGACAAAAATAATTTTAAGAAAACAATAACAACATATTACGAAAATTATCATGAAGACTGGAACGCAACATTAAACCAAACGATTAGAATGAATTTTGTACATGCATTCCTTAAAAACAAAGGCATTAAAAGTTTTCATGTACATAGTGAACATCATCGCTTAGATATTAATTACTTTAAAAAATTTAATGTAAGAGACTTAAATTTAAAATATTTTAATTGGAAAAATAATTTCCATATAGATGATGCATTAGATATACCTAAGCCGCATCCAGGTCCAAGAAGTCATGCACTCATGGCAACTAACATACAACGTTGGTTTTTCTCATGAATATAGCGATATGTATTAGTGGAGTTAATAACAAAGGTAGTAATATTGTAGAACAATTACGAAAGAAACTTCCTGGTTGTAATTTTTATTATCATACATGGACTAATAGAACAAATCTTATTCCACAAGAAATGCACGACCGATTGTCTACAATGCATTATCCTAAATGGCATTACCATCCTATGGAAGTATTACCGCACAGTAAACATGCCAAGTACGCACAATATGTAAAATCAAAAGAATTGTTTGACGATTTGTATTTTGGTATTGCACCAATTATTGCACACGCCGACTTAGTAACTAAAATACCAGAGCATCATGATTTAATTATTAGAGTAGACTGGAATACGCAAATAGATAGGCAAGTTGACTTACATAACTGGCTACGCAAAGCATATGAAAAAGGTCCTGTTGGATTTATGACTAGACCTAAAAGAGGACCAAAGTTTGGATCTGGATTAGTTCAAGAGGTAGATAAAACTAATCCGCATGATGACTGGCACGGATTTTTACCTTGCGATTTTTTAATACATCATCGTAAACATTTTAATCGAGCATTAGTAAGACAACTAGTAAAAGAACATAAACTATACCCTAATGAATGGGGGTGGTATCAAGTAATGAGCGAATGGACTAATGACCCACATACCAGTATGCATGGGTTTGTACAAAAGATAAAATAAGTATTAATGATATGATATTTTGGATAGGATTTACAGTAATGGTGCTTAACGAAGGTTTTGTTATCATGCGACATGTTCATCCTTGGTTTGCAAACAAAAGAGCTGAGCTTATTGAAAGGCTTGGAGACAAATGGAAAAAGATTCATGGTACACTAGACTATATATGGATTGGTGGAGTAACAATAGGTATTGCTGTAGACTTTGCTAACTGGAAATTTTATGCTAGTATACTAGGTGGGTTTTGGGGATTTGTAGCTATAACAGTATATCTACCATTACTAATTAAGAAGTTAAGAAGGAGATAACGATATGATGTTTGGAAAGAATCCAGGTACTGACGCAACATGGAAGCGTATACCAGAAGGAAGTATTGGTGCAGAACTCGGAGTTTGGAAGGGCGATAGTTCAGCTAAGTTTTTAAAACGTGCTAGTCATATACACTTAGTTGATGCATGGACACCCGAAGTATTTAATGGATCAAATGAATTTGGCGGCTATCAAGCATACTTAGAACGCTACTCAAAACTTACAGGCGAAGCTACTACTGAAGGCTTTGAAAGATACTACAATAAAATTTATGAAGGTGTTGCATCACGTTTTGCAAATAGTCCTGTAACAATTCATCGCATGTCAACAGCAAAATGGTTTGACACATTTGGTGAAAAGTTAGATTGGATTTATGTAGATGCTAGTCATGCATACGAAGGTTGCTTACATGATTTAACAAGAGCAGTTGGTATGATCAAACCAGGTGGTAAGTTGTTTGGTGACGACTATGGACCTAAGAAACTAGGTGTAAAGAATGCTGTAGATCAATTTATTAAGAACACAGGGTATACACTAAACAATTTTCACGATGATCAATTTGAGGTACAGCTATGAGTGTAATGGAAGAATTATTTAACAAGTATGGATGCGAAAAGATATGGCACAGCTATAGCGACCTATATGAAGCTGACTTTGAACCAATGCGTAATGATCCTATTAATATTTTAGAAGTAGGAACATTTAGAGGAGAAAGTATTAATGTATGGTTAGAATATTTTCCCAATGCTACAATTTATACTATTGATACATTTGGTAGAGTTGCACCTAAAGATTTGTCTATGCTAAAAGATCCAAGAGTAAGTTATGCTAAACTAGATAGTACTGCTTCTGAATGTAACGAACACTTTAAAGCATTAGGACAAAAGTTTGATTTTATTATTGACGACGGACTACATACTCCAGAAGGACAACAAAAAACTTTTGACAATCTTATAGAGTTTACAGACACTTACTATGTTGAAGATGTATGGAACTTAGATAAAGTTAAAATGAGTCATCCTTGGATTAAAAGTCACCCAGATGACTTTACATTAGAAAAATGGAATAAACTTTTAGAGTCAATTAACAAGTACACAGTTACACATCACGACTGGCGTTCAAAGAAAAAACAAGATAGTTATATCTTAAAAGTTGTAAAATGAAAGCATTTGTAATAGCCATCCCGGGCCATGAAGATAGTCAGCTACATGCTGATACTTGTATTCAATCAGTTATTGATACACAGTCTTGGTTGGACGTTGAAAAGTTTGATGCAATTACACCTACTAATATGTGGGAAGTTGATTGGAAATGGCCTTACACTAAAAAGAAAATATGTCCTACTACAGGTATGACGCTTAAAGCATACAAAACTTATGACATGGCAAAACGTATTGCGGCCGCAGGTAGTCATTATAGACTATGGCAAAAAGCAATAGAACTTAATCAACCTATAATGATACTAGAACATGATGCAATTTTTACTAGACAGTTTAAGCCTTTTGAATTTGATGGAGGCGCTATTAGTATTAACAATCCTGACCATGCTACGTTTAATTGGAAACTATACAACAAACTAGACGAATCAGGTGAACAAGAAGTTCCTTGGGTAGCTGATGAAAAGATACCACAAGGGTTGCCTGGCCATAGTGCTTATATTATCAAACCTGCCGCCGCAAAACAAATATGCGAACTACAAGACGTCATTGGTTGGTGGCCTAATGATGCTATTATGTGCAAGCAACTATGTCCGTGGTTACGTGCATACAAACCATATTTTACAAAAGTACAAGGGATTAAATCAACAACAAGCAAATGATAAATTTACCAGAATATAGAAGCGACAGACACTTACAAAATCCCACAGGCGGAGAGCTTGAATGGGCGAGAGATATTTTATTCAACGACTTTACTGAACAATGGAGCAAAGAACATAGCGACACAGTATATGCTATGGAAGGTTATTTTCCACCTAAAGATCGAAAGACAGCAGAAAAGGTTGCTTTTATAAACTACTTAAATTTAAAGAATAGAAGCAAATGTAAAATATTAGACATTGGTACAGGTTCAGGACAGTTTGTAAAACTATGTAATACACTAGGCCACACTGCAACAGGAACAGAAGTACAAAAACGTTTAGACGATCCTGTATATAAAATACATCAGCACTATAATTTAAACTTGTTTGAACTACAACTTATGCCTAGTGAATATGTTAAGTTACCTGACACATACGATGTTATAACATTACTACGTACACAGTTTAACGATATACGCACAAGAGAGTTTAAAGAAGCAGACTGGCACTACTGGAAAGATAATATGTTTGATTATCTTAACCCCGGTGGACAGATATTTTTAAAAACAAATCTTAAGTTTCAAAAATCAGTTATAGGCGGAATGCAAACAGAAATAATGAAAGCATTTGGTAAGCCAATTAAAGGCTTTAACAGCTACACATACTTCTTTGAAAAGACGTAGACATGGCTGTAAGAGTAACACACCCTATTAACTGTACATACATACACATTCCTAAAACAGCCGGCAATAGTATTACGTCTTGGCTTAAACAAACTGCAACAACAAAAGTAACAAAAAGAAATCAACATGCTACTGTACAAGAAGTACTTGAGGGCAATCATAGTTTAGGTCCTATGCAAATGCAAGATCTTGGATGGAAGTTTTGTGTAGTAAGAAACCCTTGGGACTATGTAGTTAGTTGGTATACATTTGAAATAAGACTGTGTAAGCAAAACATATATAGATGTGAAACAGATACTAAATGGAAACATCCTACAAAAGAAAAATATAACCTAAAGTTTCAGCAGATGCGTTTAAAACATTTACAAGATACTGGCATTAAACATTTTATTGAAAATGCACACAATCATAGATACTTACATATGATGCAAAGTGAGTGGGCTAGTAGCTGTGATTATGTAATGAAGTTAGAAAACATTAACGAAGATTTTGTAAAAATACAAGAGAAATTAAACTGTTATACACCTTTGCCAGTTAGAAATAAAACAAAAAGTAGAATACAATATCAAGAATATTACACGTCTGAACTCATTGATACAGTATACAAAATGTATAAAAAAGATATTAATACTTACAAATATCAATTTTAAATTTACCATTTCACTAAGTTGTAGTTAACTACTCACATAAATATTAGCATGAATGTAGTATTAGTCACAGGTGGATTTGACCCACTACACAGCGGGCATATTGCCTATTTTAAAGAAGCAAAGAAATTAGGCGATCAATTAATCGTTGGCCTAAATTCAGACGAATGGCTTGAGCGTAAGAAGGGCAAGGCATTTATGCCTTGGAATGAACGCCTATGCATTGTAAACAATTTACAAATGGTAGACGAAGTTTTTACATTTATGGACGATGATGATTCTGCTATAAATTTTATAAAACAAGTTAAAGCACACTATCCCAACGATAACATAATATTTGCTAATGGCGGCGACCGAACATCTGAAAACATTCCTGAGATGGCAGTTGAAGGTGTAGAGTTTGTATTTGGCGTAGGTGGTACAGACAAAAAGAATTCAAGCAGTTGGATACTCAAAGATTGGGAAGCACCTAAGATAGAACGTTCATGGGGACACTATAGAGAACTATATCAAGGAGATGGATTTCAAGTTAAAGAACTTGTAATTGCTCCGCATAGTAAACTTAGTATGCAACGACATCAACATCGTAGCGAAACATGGAACCTTGTAAGCGGAACAGCACATGTTAAGTTAAGCCGACGTCATACTGATCCATTTGACGGTGTAGGTATTTGGAATTTGCATCATGCTAACCCATTAGATATTCCATCTAACGTTTGGCACCAAGGTGTTAACGATAGTAGTGAGCCAGCTCATATTGTAGAAATATGGAAGGGCGAAACAGATAAATTAAGAGAAGAAGATATAGAAAGGTGGGATCCATGAAAGTATTCGTAGGATATGACACACGAGAAGATATGGCTTATCAAGTATGTAAGCATAGCATTTTAGCTAGAAACAAAGACGTTGATGTACGTCCACTGAAACAGCAAGAGTTGAGAGACACTGGCTGGTACAATCGTCCTATTGATAAACTAGCATCAACAGAGTTTACGTTTACTAGATTCCTTATTCCAGAGCTTGCTAACTTTAAAGGTTGGGCTGTGTTTATGGATTGTGATATGATCCTTACAACAGATATTAAAGAGTTATTTGATCAAGCAGACGACAAGTATGCAGTAATGTGTGTTAAGCATGACTATAAAGTTAAAGAAGAATTTAAAATGGATGGACAAAAACAAACAATTTATCCACGCAAAAATTGGTCAAGTGTAATGTTATTCAACTGTGGACATCCTAGTAATGCTAGACTTGATCAAGATATGGTAAATGAAAAAGAACTTAACGGAGCATACTTCCATAGATTTAGTTGGTTAGAAGACAGTGAAATTGGTGAACTAGATCATACTTGGAACTACTTAGTAGGGGTATATAACGATATTGAAAAACCAAAACTAATCCATTATACAGAAGGCGGACCTTGGTTTGAAAATTATAGAGACTGTGAATTCCATGCTGAATGGAAAACAGAATTATTTAATATGATGGAAGATGAGGTATAATATATATGGATAGGTATATAAAAAAACCAGACGACACTGAACTACCTAAGATGTTAATGCTAAATGGTGATGACGAGATTATGAAACATTGGCAACATGGTACTAACGCTTTGGTAATTGATAGAAAACAGATATCAAGTAAAATTAGTGAAAGTCCTTGGCCTAATGATATTCCTGTAGCGTTTCGTAGTATGACCAAACGCAAAGAAATATGGAAGTGTTGGGAAACAGGTAGACCGTTTTATTATATCGATAACGGATACATGGGCAACTTAATGAAGAAGAAAAAGTATTATAGAGTTGTAAAAAATAATATCCAACACACAAAAATAAAACCAAACATGCCTGCTGATAGATATCGTGAGTTGTGTCAGTTTGCACCATACATGAATTATTATGGTAAAAAAGCTGTACAAGATGGAGCCATCTTACTAGTAACACCAAGCGAAAAACCTTGTCAATTTTATAACATTGATAAAAATACATGGCTTAAAGAAACAAAAACAGAACTTCGTAAATATACAGACCGTCCTATTATTATTAGAGAAAAAGGTTTGCGTCCAAACAGAATTAAAGATAATAGTGTTGCCGCTCAATGTGCAAGAGAACAAATTCATTCTGTAGTTACATATCAAAGTATGGCCGCACTAGAAGCAATGCATTATGGTATTCCTGCATTTACAACTGCACTTAGTTGTGTTGACAGTGTTGTTAATCGTAACTTAGCTGACATAGAGAATCCTAGCTATCCAGCTGAAGATGAATTTTTAAATTTACTACACTATCTTGCTTATTGCCAATATACCCTAGATGAAATTAATAGAGGTGATGCACTAAGTATGATTGAAAGGATGAAATTATATGACTAGGCCATTAAAAGTAAATGCATATATGAGTGCAATCCCTCCTGGAAACAAGAATCCAGAAAAGCCTAAACTATTAGAATACTTTGTTGAAGGTGTACAAAAGGCAGGCGACAAGGGTAGAATTATTAATTCTTACACATACGAACCGTCAGACGTTGCTATTCTGCAAGGGTTTGTACATCCAGGAAGTAAGCATGTACCGCATTTAAATTTAAGACGTAATGTATTAGATGGACAAGCAAGCATTAGTAAACGAACAATTATTGCTGATAGTAATTTATTTTTAGCATATGATCCAGGTAATACAAAAACATATCTGCGTTATAGTTTTGATGGTATTTTTCCTAACACAGGCGAATATTGTGATAGTCAAATTTTACCAAAGCGTTGGGCAAACTTAAGAGATGATTTAGGTCTTGTACTAAAACCTTATAAAAAGTATGGAGATTATATTTTAATTACATGCCAACGAGATCAAGGGTGGAGTATGGACGGACTATCTGTTATTAATTGGTTGCATGTATTACTCCAAGAAATAAGAAGATATACTGACAGAAAAATATTAGTTAGATTTCATCCAGGTGATAAAAAGGTTTCAAAGCATGTACAGCAACTACGGGCTATTGGACACAAAGTAGATATATCAAGCCCTACTAGTTCACTACTAAAAGATTTACACGATGCATATGCTGTAATTAGTTACAATAGTAGTCCAGCAGTTATTGCCGCAATTGAAGGCGTACCTGTCTTTGTACTTGACCCTACTAGAAGCCAGTCAGCAGAAGTTGCAAATAGGCATATAAAAGATATTGAGAATCCAAATATGGATTTTGATAGAGAAGCATGGCTACGTAGGCTAGCAATGATGCATTGGAGATTAGACGAACTACGCTCAGGAGAGTGTTGGCAACATATGAGGAGTTGGGCTCACAGATGAAAAAAATAACAGTACTAACAACATTCCATCAACCAGGATTAGAAAAATACGGACAGCGTATGATTGATAGCTTTGCTAAAAGAGTTGATTCTAAAATTAAATTAATTGTGTATGCAGAAGATTGTAAGCCGAGTAATCCTAATCCAGAGCAAATTACAATACTAGATGCAATAGAAGTATTGCCTAAATTAAATGCATTCAAAGCACGTTGGAGCAACGTAGATAAAGCAAACGGAATTCCTCCAGACGATATCAAAGCAAGACGACCAAGGGACTGGCATAAGAAGTTTAAGTGGGACGCTGTACGCTTCGCTAATAAAACATACGCTGTGTATGACGCTTGTACACGCTCTAAGGACTGGTGTGTGTGGATGGATGCGGATACATTTGTACACAGTGATTGGTCATATGAACAGTTTGCAGAACAACTTCCAGATGATAAATGGATTACATATGTAGGTAGAGGCAAAGGATCACAGACATGGCCGGAGTGTGGGTTCTACGGTATGAATATAAATCATCCTATGTGCATACAGTTCTTAAAAGAGTTTGAAAGATTTTACGAAGATGCAGACAATGGTATCTTCGAATTAGAAGAATGGCACGACAGTTATGTGTTTGGACACATACTAAACTTAATGAGAAACATTGATCCTAACGTACATGATTACAGTGAAAACATCTATGTACAAACTGCTAAGACTGGCGGAGGAGGACATCCACTTATTAATAGTGATTTAGGAAAATGGATTGATCATATGAAAGGCGCCCGTAAGGACGATGGACATTCGAAGCGAAAAGACCTAATGGGTAATCGTAACGAATCGTATTGGAATGAAATTTAGTTTATGGACACAGTATGGCGCACTTAATAGTAAGCCTATTTTTGATGCTTTTGCAAATAGCCTTAACAGTAACGGGCATGTTGTTGTTTATAATGATTCTAGTGCCGATATTAATGTTATTTGGAGCGTGTTGTTTAATGGAAGAATGGCTGGAAACAAAGCAGTCTGGGAACAACAAAAACCAACAATAGTATTAGAAGTTGGCGGCATTAAAAGAGGTACAACCTGGAAAGTAGGATTAAATGGGATTAATAGAGATGCTTACTTTGGTCCTAGTAGCAACAACAATACTCGTGCTAATGAACTAGGTCTTAAATTATCTCCGTGGAAGTACACTGGCGAGTATATTCTTATAGCAGGTCAACATGATAAGAGTTTACAATGGAAAGATATGCCTAGTATGGCTACTTGGGTACACGATACAATAACGTTTATTCGAGCCCAAACTGATCGTCCTATTATATTTAGACCACATCCGCGTTGTCCGTTACCTGCTATTGAACACGACTTTAAAGATGTTAAAAGACAAACTCCTAAGCAAATACAAAACACATATGATGACTTTGATATGCAGTTTGACAACATATGGGCTACAGTTAGTTGGTCAAGTAACCCGGGCATACATAGTGTAATCAACGGTGTGCCAGCATTTACCGGCCCAAGTAGTTTAGCATTTGATGTAGCAGAGCAAAATTTACGCAACATTGACAATCCTTTATATTGTGATAGAACACAATGGCTAAACGATTACGCACATACGGAATATACTATTGAAGAAATTTCTCAAGGAATTCCATTAAAACACTTGACTTCTAAGTTAATTTAAGTTATAATATACATATGATAATAGAGAAACCATCTACGTGTGAAGACTGTCTGACCTATTTACTAGGCAAGTGTAAAGTATCGATAGACGATAAACCTATACTAGTAAGTTTGAATAAGCAGTTGAATAGAAAAGTTGCATTAACTGATCGGCAATTTGCATTACTAAAAGGCAAACTGTTAAACTACTCTCGAGTATGGTTTGACGAAGATGTTGATATAGAGACTGTTGTTAATAATTTAAAGTATCCGTTAAGAGAAATAGATAGATCGCATTGGCTTAAAATTCTTACATATAACGACGAGGATCTTCTTGGAATTAGATTCCCTTTTAATAAAAAAGTCATTGATAGAATTGAAGAGTTACGTAATATGGAGCCTAAGAATAATCTAAAGTATAAAGATAATACTCATTACTTCCATCTTACACCAAAGAACGTTTTTGGATTAGTTGAAATAGCAAAACGGTTTGAAACTAAATTTGTTATACATGATGAAATTTTAGAAATATATAATCAACTAATAGAGTATGAGAAGAATTGGGCTGACTATGTGCCAGGCATATATGATTACAAAGTTTGTAATATTCCTGATGTAGCAATCGAAAACTTAAAAAATGAACTAGGCGATTGTAATAAAGATACGTTATCTTTATATTATGATAGGAGATACTTGTACGGGTTAGAAGAATTTAATTACGACTTAGTTGATCAAAGTATTAAGAAGCATACTATTATAGCTCAGCATATTATTAAAAGAGATAAGTCAGTTGTATTAATTAATAATAAATCTGTTAACTTAAATGATCTATTGTCAGCAATATACGAAATTGGTAGACTGCCAATGTTAGTTATTCTTACTCCTAATACTGCACATGATACATTATTTGAAATACATAATGTACTTAAAAATATTATTCCTTCTGAAGAAATGGCTGTATTATTTAGAAAAGATGGCACTGATCTGTTTAATGAGTATGTTAAAACACAAAAACTTAATAATATGGTTGACATTAACACTAAAGTAGTGTATATTAGTAGTATAAAGTTACCTAAGCCATTATTACAATCAGATTGGCATGCAAGCTGTAGTTTATCTTTTGATAGCTCTAAGTTAACATACAATCATGTTAGTGGATATGTAGACACATTTGATCTACGTATTACATATGACGAAATTGGAATTGGTGGACTTTGGGACAGAACTGAGCGGAGATACATACGTGCGAACATGTAAACTAGTTATTGAAGATGAAGTAAATATTAAGCTAGAAGGACTAGAGGTAGATGTACGGAGAAAACTTGCAAGTGCATTAAAGTTTGAAGTACCTTATGCTCGATACATGCCGCAATATAAATTAGGCCGCTGGGATGGTAAAGTTGCTTTCTTTGGTATAGGCGGCACCGGTTATGTTAATCACCTTGACGTAGTGCAAGAAGTCCTTGCTAAAAATAATGTAAAAATAGTTGACATTGACGACCGAAGACATCCTATTGATTTAAAGTTTACACATGTTACAGAACGTTATTGGGCAGACCAAGGTGTATGTTGGCCCGAAGGACATCCTGTAGCAGGTACAGAAATTATCCTGCGAGATTATCAAGTTGAAGCTATTAATAACTTCCTTGACAATCCACAGAGCTTGCAACAGATCGCGACTGGAGCAGGCAAGACTATCACCACTGCGACACTAAGTCACATGACAGAAAGATACGGGCGTAGCCTAGTTATCGTCCCCAATAAGAGTCTCGTCGAGCAAACGGAAGAGGACTACATTAATTGTAATCTGGATGTGGGTGTGTACTTTGGTGATAGGAAACAATTAGGTAAGACTCATACTATTTGTACTTGGCAAAGTTTAAATATCTTAGATAAGAAAACAAAAGATGGCTCAGCAGTATTGTCGTTAGCAGAGTTTTTAGAAGGCGTGAGTACTATTATTATTGACGAAGTACACCAAGCAAAAGCAGAAGTACTTAAAAATTTGTTAACACGTAACTTACGTAATGCTCCAATTCGTTGGGGACTAACAGGAACAGTACCTAAAGAACAGTTTGAATTTCAAAGTATACATGCTAGTTTAGGTCCTGTAATTGGAAACATTACAGCAAAAGAGTTACAAGACAAAGGTGTGTTATCTAACTGCCATGTTAATGTGTGCCAGTTAATTGATACAGTAGCACACAGCGATTATCAATCAGAATTAAAATATCTTGTTTCTAACGAAGCAAGAATAGAATATATGTCAAAACTGTTAACTAAGATATCACAAGCCGGTAATACACTGATACTAGTTGATAGAATCTCAGCAGGGCAGATGCTTGCTGAGTTAATACCTGATAGCACTTTCATAAGCGGAAGTGTTAAAGTAAAAGACCGGAAAGAAACCTATGATACAATTAAAAAAGGTACCAATGAAGTGATTATTGCAACCTATGGTGTTGCGGCTGTTGGTATTAATATCCCTAGGATCTTTAATCTTGTGCTTATTGAGCCGGGCAAGAGTTTTGTTCGAGTAATACAATCAATTGGTAGAGGCGTAAGAAAGGCTGAAGACAAAGACTTCGTACAAATATGGGACTTGACATCAACATGCAAGTACGCGAAGCGACATCTAACTCAACGTAAGAAGTTTTACAAAGAGGCAGAGTATCCCTTTACAATCGAAAAAATAGACTGGAATTAAATATATATGCAAATATTAACACTCGAAAACGAAGCACTAGACCTAAACACTTTACCAGATCAAATCGAAGAAGACATACGCTTTAGCGTATTAGACAATTCAGATAAAGAAAATCCTGATTTCTTTTTTATTCCTTTAATTTTCTTAGAGTCGTTTAGTTCTCCAGGTGTTGTTTTAAAAGTAGGCGAAACAGAAATACAAATGCCAATTGATTGGCACATTGCTGTAGGTTGTAGCGAAAGTGGAAATGACTTAGAAGTGCTTCCACTAACAAGTATAGGAGACAGAGGATTTGAAGCATTCTTGTTTAATCCAATGGCCAGCTTCAAACCTGAGTTTGGAGAAGTTAAGGTAATTAATTATTACAATGATGTTAAATGGTATTTTCCAAAGATGCGTAACGGTCAATTATTAACCGTTCCTATGGAAACTAAAAAAGAACCGTTGTGTGCCTTTTTTATTAAGGACATCACAAGACAAACAGAAGTGATTAAATATGGAGAGTTATTGTAAAATGAAAGCAGGAAAAGTTTGGGGTCAAACGGAATTGATCCATGCAAACGGCGTACTAGAGTTTCACCGTATTGAATACAAAGCAGGATTTAAATGTTCAGAACATGAACACCAATTTAAATGGAACGGATTCTTTGTTGAATCGGGCAAGATGATTGTTCGTGTTTGGCAAGATGATCAAGATGGTCTCGTAGATGAAACTATTCTTGAAGCAGGGGATTTTACTCAAGTTAAACCGGGTAAGATCCATCAGTTCGAAGGTCTCGAAGATGGAGTAGCCTTTGAACTTTATTGGGCAGAATTTAACCACAATGATATTGTGCGTAGATCTGTCGGAACAAAAGTATAACAGGAGAACATATGTTAACAAAACTTTTAGAAGGTGTAGACAAGGCGCTTGTCAGGAATCTTGTGATTCTACACACCCTAGTAATTGCAGTAAGTAATTACTTGGTAACAATTAGATTTGATCTATTCCCGGGTGCAGAGTTGCCCTTATTTGGATCATTTCCACTAGCGGCGGCGGCGTTTACATTTCCGATCGTTGTAATTGCAACTGACCTTACAGTACGTATGGTAGGTAAGCAAGCAGGTAGAGCTGTTGTAGCAATGGCTATTATTCCTGCTATTGTAGTATCGGTACTTGTGCTATTAGCACTAGGTGACGAACATGCATATAGAGTAGGTATAGCATCAGGTGTAGCATATGCAGTAGGTACAATGCTTGATGTATATGTGTTCCAACACATTCGTGAGCGTATGAGTGCATGGTGGATTGCACCAGCAGTATCAACTATTGCGGCAAACATTATTGATACATATGCTTTCTTCTACACAGCATTTTATCCTGCACCTTGGGTTGCAGAGGTAGCATTAAATAATACACTTACAAAAATTGTTATAGGACTAATTGTATTCCTTCCAGCATACGGTATATTGTTAAAATGGATGCAAGGCAAAGTAGTTGTAGAAGCACCTAAGCCAGTAGCTAAAAAGACTACTAAAGTTAAAGCTAAAGCACCAGCTAAAACTGGAGGCAAAAAAGCAGGCGAGCTAAGTATGACTCCAACTGCTATTAAGCAACGTGAAGCACGAGCTAAAGCAAAAGCGAAAAAGGTATAAATGCGTTGGGTAATCTTATACCCAACGAAGCACTAATATACGAGCGAGCCAACGGTGTTGTGTTCGCTCGTTATCGTGACCCGCCACACAATAAACAACCTAGATGGGTTATTGGTGGTGAACCAAATGCTACAGCAAGAGCATTAGGAATTGTAAGTTATGACGAATGGAAAGAAGTAATGTCAATTGCAGAAAAAGATCCAAACGTTAAAAAACAACTTGACAGATTAATGATTATGTATTATACTGTTAAAGATGAATTAAAGGAAAACGAATGAGAATTATAGCAGGCCCATGCCAACACGAGACATTAGCACAGTCAGCAGAAATTGCTGAAGAGTGCAAACGTGTATGTGACATGCACGGAATTGAATACATATTCAAAGCAAGCTATGATAAAGCTAATCGCAGTAGCGAACAAGGCAAACGAGGTATTGGCTTAGGCCCCACACTAGAAGATTTTCGTACATTAAAAAAACAATACAATATACAAACGTTAACTGATGTACACGACGAATTACAAGTTGAACAAATTATGTATGCATATAGTGATGCAGTAGATGTATTACAAATTCCTGCATTCTTATGTAGACAAACTGATTTAATTAAAGCGGCTTGTGCTACAGATAAAATTGTTAATATTAAAAAAGGACAGTTCCTTGCACCGTGGGACATGACTGGCATATTAACTAAAACAGAAGGTGCTAAAGAAGTTTGGATTACCGAACGAGGAACAAGTTTTGGATATAACACATTGGTTGTCGACTACACCGGTCTACTTTACATGTTGGATAATTTTAGCGAGCCATTGGTTCTTGATTGTACACATGCTGTACAAAAGCCCGGGGGACTTGGTGGCTCGTCAGGCGGTAATCGTAACTACGTGCCTGGCGTGGCTCGCTCTGGCAGTGCTCTTGGTATTTCATCGTTCTTCTTAGAAGTCCATAAAGACCCTGATAATGCACCTAGTGACGGTCCAAATATGTTACACTTAGATGACTTCGAACAAGTTGTAAACGATATAGTTAAGTATAATTATGAACGATAAATTTCAAAATGCATGTAATAGGGCAGAACAATCAACACCTCCAATTTGGATGATGCGACAAGCGGGTAGATACCAAAAAGGTTACATGGCAATGAAAGAAGATTGGTCATTTGAACAAATGTGTAAGCTACCTCGTATAGCCGCAAAAGTTGCTATGCTACCAATAGAACAATTTGATTTTGATATTGCAATATTGTTTAGTGATATATTATTCCCAATCGAAGGGCTTGGCGTTCCTTTAAAGTTTGATCCTGGCCCACAGTTTGAATGGACTATTAACGAAGACAACTATAAAGATCACTCCAATATTGAATTAGCAATTAAGCATATGGAGTTCCAAGCAAGAGCAGTAACAACAACAAGAGAAATGTTGCCTTCTAATAAAAGTCTTATTGGCTTTGTTGGTGGCCCTTGGACATTATTAAATTATGCTACAGGTAAAAATCCTAAGCTAAGTTTAAAATGGAAAACACAATACTTGCGTGAAGTTATTGTTCCTGTACTATATAGAAATATAAATTTGCAATTAGATGCAGGTGCTGAAAAAGTAATGATATTAGATAGTGGTGTAGGCAATATGAGTGAGCAGTATTTTAAGAAAGAATACGTTAACTTATTACAACCACTAATACAAACTGACACAGGATATTACACACAACATTTAAATGCAAACTGCTTACCTACATTATATAAAATGGGATGGGCAGGCATAGGAGTTGACAGTATTGTTGACATTACTAAAACATTTAAGAAATACAAGGACGGATTTATACAAGGCAATTTTGATGAAAAACTTTTATTGTTACCTAAAGAAGAATGTCGATCGCACATTGAAGATTTTTGTAACACAATGCAAACAGTTGACCATACTGGTTGGGTTTGTGGACTTGGACATGGCATAACAAAAACTACTCCGGAAGAAAATGTAAAAATGTTCGTAGATATGATTAGAGAGAGATTTAAATGAAAACAGCAATACTAATACCAGCACGTTTAGAAAGTACACGTTATCCAAATAAAATGTTAGTTGAACTAGATGGTAAGCCGTTAATTCAACGAGTATATGAAGCATGTAAAGAAACAGTTTACGACACGTATGTTGTTACAGACAGCGAAGAAATAGCAAGCCTAGTTCCTAATTCTATTATGACTAAAGACGCAACTAACGGTACTGAAAGATGTGCTATGGCCGCAGAAGGATTAGATTATGATTACTTTGTAAACGTACAAGGTGATATGCCTGATGTTACTGAGGATATGATTTATAATGTAGTAGAGCAATTAAAAGAATATGAAGTGTCAACTTTATATACTGACATGAGAGAAGAGGACCAAGATAAACCTGATAGTGTTAAACTAATTAAATCAAATAACAAAGTGTTATGGATGGGTAGAGGAATGACAGGATACGGAAATTGGCATTTAGGTATATACGGATATGCTAAAGTTGCACTGAGCATGTACAGAAATTTAGATCTGCACTTAGAAGAAGCCACTGAAAAACTAGAGCAACTACGTTGGTTAAAGAACGGTATTGATATTGGTTGCGCCTGGACTAAATTTGATGGTGTGGAAATAAACACCGAAGAAGATATTCATCTTTGGAATGACAAAAATAATGCTTGACTTCATTAGTAAAAGGTAGTATAATTAAACTATGAATAAACTTCCAATTAAAGACATACTAGCCGCAGTTGATATGGGTGCGTTAACCGTTTGGGACGAACTATCCGACGAAGAAAAGAAACAAGTAAGTTTCTATCTACTAAACAGATATGTTAGTAGTGTAAAAGGCGACAGAGAACAACAAGAACTTGCTGTATTCAAAACAAATGAATACTACAACAAAGGTTTTTTTGTATTACAAAAACACAAAAAACTGTTGTGGCAATTATTATGTTTAAGTGGTAACACAGGTAAGATTGCATATCACGAATGGATTGGACACAAGAAAAAAGGTACAGGAGATAATAGTAAAGCAACTAAGTTTCTAATGCAGATGTACCCTAATAAGAAACAAGATGAAGTAGAGTTATTAGCTCACTTATCTTCTAAGAAAGAAATTAAAGCGTGGGCAAAAGATCACGGCATTGAGGATTTAAAATTATGAGATTAAATATTAATGACATTGGTGGAAACATTGCTAAAGAAGATGATAGATATATTGTTAAAGACAATACAACACTTAAAAATTTAGTAGTAAGTAGTACACGGTTAAAGCAACGCAAAGCAACAACAGGACACAAGCATGAAGGCCAAGAAGAAGTATATTACTTTATTGAAGGCACAGGTAAAATGGAACTTGACGATGATACAATCAAAGTTCAACCTGGTGATGTTGTACTAATTGAAGATGGAGTATTCCATCGTGTACATGCAGGCATGCACGAAGATTTGTATTTTGTTTGTGTATTTGACGGACGGAGATCTCAATGAAGATTAAAATAGAATTAGAAATTGATACTGAGGTCGAGCAAGACCTAAATACTGTTCAAGAGCTAATTGATAAGTTAGCAGAACTGAAGGAGACACTAGACGATGATAGAGTTTTTAGCTCCACAAAAGAAAACAGGCGGGCTATTTAAAAAGATGTCTACAGTAAAACCTTATACTTGTGAATACTGCGGATCTTCTTTTACAAAAGAAAAAACGCTGTCAGTTCATATGTGCGAAAAGAAAAGGCGTAGATTACAAAAAGATGAGAAGCGTGTGCAAACAGGATACTATGCATTTACACGTTTTTATAAACTAAGTGCAGGTACTAAAAAAGAAAAAACATACGAAGACTTTTGTGCAAGTCCGTACTACAATGCTTTTGTTAAGTTTGGAAGTTTTGTTAGCAATGTACGTCCATTGTATCCAGAGAAATATGTTGACTATGTAGTAACGTCGGGTGTTAAACTAGACCACTGGTGTCGTGATGCATTGTACGAACAGTATGCAACAGAATTAGTACTTAAAGAAAGTATGGAAACAGCAGTTGAAAGATCTATACAAACTATGATGGATTGGGCTACTGAAGTTGAGGCTCCTTGGAATGACTACTTTAGATATTGTAGTCTGAACAGAGTAACAAGGGATATTAAAGACGGAAAGATAAGTCCTTGGTTAGTATTAAATTGTCCTAGTGGAAAAGAAATGCTTAGTAAGTTTACTGACGAACAATTAGAAATAGTGTATACAGTTATAGAACCAAAACATTGGGCTTTACGTTTTAGAAGAGTTCCTGCAGATGTTGAAATAGTAAAAGAAGTAGCAAAGGAAAGTAAATTATGAACACACATCTATTAGGTAACGAGCATCAGTGGATTATTGAAACTCATTATAACGACAGTGAAGAGTTTGATTATCACTGGGATAAGAAAGTTTTCCCTGCAGAAACACGTGAAGATGTAAGTGATCAAACAAGTACATATAGAGGAAAGCAGTGGAATATTCATCCACAAGCCTACTTAAACGAATGGAAGTATAAGCCATTTTTACAGTCTAAGATTGACGAAGTTGGGTTAAATATAGAGCTAACAGAGTTATGTGCTTTGTGGACTGTAGAGTACAGAAAAGGTGGTTGGCAAAAGGCGCACAGACATAGTGATCAAACTGTAAAGAAACTTAGTGCAGTGTGTTACTTAACTGAGCCTGATGACGACGAATCAACATCTCATGGAGCAACATTTGCATATCTATATGACGGCGAAGGTAACACACACGATTTATGTTATAAGCCTAATATAGGTGATGTACTAATATTAAAAAGCACAGTATTACATGGATCATATCCAGTAAGACATAACAAAAGAGTATTTGTAGTTGATTACTTTTACAAAGATAAACAATAGGAGATTATACATATGGAACTAGAACTTGTTATAGCACCAGACGAGAGATTAGATACAGCAGTTACTAAAGAATGGGATTTTGATAATCCACAGTACGATGCTAAAGAACTAAGAGCCTCAATGATTGCAGTGATGAAACAGAACAGAGGCATTGGGCTATCTGCAAATCAAGTAGGCATTATGGACGCAAGATGTTTTGTGTTTCAAAACAACCAAGCAAATAATGACTATGAAAGAAACGTATTAGCATTACATCCGTCATACGAAATAGTTGAAGATGAACCTGAAATTGATATGTGGGAAGGGTGTCTAAGTTTTCCGGGTATTACCTTACAAATTAAACGCCCATCGCGTATTAAAGCTAAGTGGAAAGGTGTTGACGGCAAAGAGTACGGTGATGAACTTTTTGGATATCAAGCACGTTGCTTTATGCATGAGTTAGATCATTTAGATGGTATAAGCATGAACGAACATGTGTCGCCCAAAATATGGAGAGAAGCTGTAGCCAATGCAGAAGAAAAGAAAACTTAAGAATGGTGTAACAGTATACGAGCTTGATGAAGCAGTTGAGCTTATAGTAAAAACAAAAGCGCCTATGAAGTGGAAACTTATTGATCAAGAAACAGGAGAAGAGTACATTGGACAAACTCCTAAAGAAGGCCAATCTAACAGTTGGAGAAAACTATGATTAGAGAAAAGAAAGACACAAAAGATTACACAACTCCGTCACCTCAAGAATTACAAAAACAACTTGACGAGCGTATGGCAAAGTTTTTAGCTAAAGGTGGCAAGATTGAAAAGGTAGATGATATGAAACCTACTAAAGAACAACTAAAGAGTTGGACAGTATAAATGCCTGATATTGATATTGACTTTGCGGATAGAGGTATTGTTTTATCTAAAATAAAACATCGAGTAGCAAAATTGCCTACTGGTAAGAAACATAACACTGGTGTGTATGTGACTGAAGTTCCACACAATCCGTTTAACGAATTATCAACTATCAACTATAAAGATGCAGAAGAACGAGGATACTTTAAACTAGACTTTCTTAACGTAAGCATATACGATAAGGTAAGCAACGAAGAACACTTACGACAACTAATGAACAAGGAACCAATATGGGAACTATTAGAAACAAAGGACTTTTGCGATCTAGTATTTCATGTATCAGGTCATCACGAACTAATCAAAAAACTAAAGCCAAAGAATATCCCACAACTGGCCGCTGTATTAGCTATCATACGTCCAGCAAAGAGACACTTACAAGATAGTGATTGGAATACTATTATGGATCAAGTTTGGGTTAAACCTAAAGAAGGATACTTCTTTAAAAAGGCACATGCTGTCAGTTACGCTGTAGCAGTTGTGGTACACATGAACTTAATCTGTGAGGATCTAAATGCGTTATGAGTTTGAAGACTATCGACCTAAAAAGAAACCAGAAGACGTTGGCCCTTGGCTAACATGGGCTTGGCCTAGAAAATTAGTAGGATCATACCTTTGGAGAATTATGTTTTGGACAATACTAGTTCCGGTAGTATTATTTGGTACAATACTTACGCCGTTAGGATTTTTACTACAGTTAGTAGTAATTGATTACTTCACTTATCTACAATATAAGAATAGTATTACTTAGAAGGTCTTTTAAGTAGCTGTACGCTTTTACGCTTTACTCTTTTTACAGATAACTTATTCAAATTAACTGTAGGCCCTAAGGTTACTTTAACATCTTTACTATTCATAGTCATCATTATATATTTAAACTGTTCCATATCTTTGTTTAAAAATATGTTAATAGGAATCATTCTATTTGATTCCCACCACCAGTCTTCGCCTAGTTCTACAAACTTAGCTTTATCAACGTCAGACCGCAAATTCGTGTAGATGTACATGCTTGTAATGAAAGCATCTTGATTGTTTATAATACCGATGTACTCGTTGCCACCATATGTAACAACGCTTAAAAACGGAAACTTTTCTTCTATATCTTTTCTCAACATAATCCAATAAATACAACTAGTGTTTAGGATAAAATTATTATGCAACTAGTTACAAGATATTTAGCAACTAATCAATCGGTGGTAGTCTTAGATGGCTTTGCCGGCAACGTGGAGTATAGGAAAGTGTACCAGAAAAATATAAAAGTATCTAAAGGGATAGACAATGTCATCACCTTTACAATCAAAAACAGCGATCATAAGCCTGTATCAATACTTAATACATACACACCGTATGTAGAAGTTTTTACAGAAGACAAAGTAATGCTCAAGCGTTATATGGGAACTATTAAAGAAACTAGTACACCTAATTACAAAGGACAGTTTACAATCAATATAGCAGACGGTGATACATTAAATATCAACGGACAGTACATGAGTTATGTTGTATACCTTACTAAGACTTCAGATAATACTAACACACTAACATATGCTGATTCACAATTTGGATCATCAGGAACAATTGAACTAATAGGATCTGCTTTTCCAGGTGCTATTGATTCAAAACTAGTACAAACATTTCTTGATAATATTAGTTCAGTAGTAGACGCTGAACCACAAATTAACAGCAACGAAGCATTGCACACGGCGGCAATATACTCAACTGGGTTCGCTGGTACTATTAAGGTACAAGGAACTTTAGGTGATAACACAAGCACTAGCTGGTTTGATATTTCAACTGAAACATTATCAAATCCAAGTGCGCCACACTACGTAAACTTTAACGGTGTCTTTAGCAATATAAGATTTGTAAAGGCAAACGATTCTGGAAACGTAGGAACTATAGATAAGATCTTAGTTAGAAACTAGAAGGGTACAATCAATGGAAAATCTAATTGCTGTCATCTTTCTGGCTATGGCCTCACATTCAAATGCAGAATTTATCGAAAGAAGTAACGAACAAATTGCACAAGGATACAAGTGGACATATGTAGGCAAGCAAGCACCTTCAGGTGACCCTGCTATTACAATTAAGCCAGAAAATGCAGACGAATTTATTTTGTTTAAATTGGTAAAATAATACTTGACATAGGATGCAAAAGATAGTATACTATTACTATGAGCATAGTCTATGATACACTGATACAATACTTACCTGCAAAACGTAAAACAACCCCTAGTGGGTGGACCTCGTTTAATGCACCCTGTTGTATACACAACGGTGACAGTGCAGACAAACGACAACGTGGCGGACTAATATCCAATGCAGATGACGGTGTTAGTTATCATTGTTTTAATTGTGGGTTCAAAGCAAGCTGGCAACAAGGACGTAACCTTAGTGGTAAGATGCGTAAACTATTGCAATGGCTAAACACTCCAGATGATATCATTAACAAACTTGCGTTAACTGTTATGCAAGAGAACGAAGGCTTTACAATAACACAACAACTAGTTGAGTTACCTAAGTTTAACACAGTACCATTGCCAGATGATGCTGTTAAGATTGCAGACATAACAGACTTCAGCAAGTACAGTATGTCTATACTTGAATATATGTCAGTACGAGGACTTAATTTAGACGACACTGATTATTATTGGTCTCCTAGTTTAGGATATAGAGATCGTTTGATCATTCCTTTTTATTATGAAAAACGTATTGTAGGTTGGACTGCTAGAACAGTACAAGCTGATAAACAACCAAAGTACATGAGCGAACAACAACCTGGCTTTGTATACGGATTAGATGAACAAGGATATAACAAAGTATTTTGTATAGTGTGTGAAGGACCTATGGATGCTATACATATTGATGGTGTAGCACTTCTCGGATCGGAGATTAAAGATCAACAAGCTATGCTAATTAATAAAGTAGACAAGCAAATTATTGTAGTTCCTGACAGAGACGAAGCAGGTTCTAAATTAATAGATCAAGCAATTGAGCTTGGATGGTCAGTTAGTTTACCAGAATGGTCTGATGACATTAACGACATTGGTGATGCAGTTGCAAAGTATGGCAGACTGTATACACTCTATAGTATCGTTAACAACGCAGAGTCTAATGAATTAAAGATTAGATTAAGGAGTAAAAAATGGTTAAGTGGTTTAAAAAAGTAATTGCTGATTGGAAACGCAAACGTGCAATGAAGAAAAAGATAGAAGAACTTAAAAAGAGAGATCCGTTTATATACAAATAAGGAGTAGATAATAGATGACTGAATTTACAAAAGGCATAGGAAGCATATTTAAAAACAATAGTCTTACACTAGCCTTAATCTATACTATGGGACATATAGTTATTGCTATGTCAGTAGTAAGTGTAATGACAGGAGCAAGTCTATTTGAAGCAGGATCAGTTGCATTAGTTGAACCTGCAATTAACGGAGTTTGGTTTTACGTGTTACATAAACTATGGACAAAATATAATGATTAAATGGGGAATGGTAGGCAACAGTCACGATGCTAGTTTAGCAGTCTTTGACGATGACGAATTGTTATGGGCAAGTCTTTCAAAAGACTTTAGTAAGGTTCCTAACGATCCAGACTTTAATTGGACACAGCTGGAAGTAGCTAGACAAAGTTTTGGTCCTCCACAAAAAGTTATATGGTATGAACGTCCGTTCCTTAAAACACTTCGACAGTGGAGAGCAGGACAAGGTTGGTTACGCGAAGAAAATGATATACGAAAATATCTAAAACGATGGGGCATTAATTGTAAGATTGAATATACACAACATCATTTATCACATGCGGCATATGCTTATTATACACAGCCAGAAGATGATTGTGCAGTAGTGTGTTTAGATTCAATAGGTGAGTTTGAAACACTAACAGTATGGCATGGTATGAACAATAAACTTAAAAAGATATACAGCCAAAGCTATCCACATAGTTTAGGTTTGTTCTATAGTGCTATGACACAACGACTTGGACTTGTACCTAACCGTGATGAATATCTTGTAGCACAGATGGCCGCTAAAGGTAATCATAAGATCTACAGCAAAAGGATTTTAAAAGAACTGTTACACGTATTAGGTAACGATCCAGCTATACATTGCAGAGAAAATTTACATAGAGGATGTATGTGGTGGGCACCTGATATTACATCAGAGCAACAACTAAACGACTTAGCGGCCGCAGTACAAAAAGTATTTGAACTTTCTGTTAAACACGTTACAGAGTGGGCTAAGAAAAGAACTGGCTCTAAGCACCTTGCATTAGCAGGTGGTGGAGCACTTAATAAAGATGCAGTAGATAAAATAAGACGTAAATGGAAAAGCGTATATGTGCCACAGAACCCGGGAGACCCTGGATCTTGTATAGGTGCTGTATTAGCTAAAACAAAAACCAAAGTAGGACTTGACAAACAGTGGTATCAGAAGCTATAATAAACAAGAGACTTACAAAAGAATTTCCTAAAATGATGGAAGTTGTTGGCAGTGACATTCCAGATGCGGAAAAAATAATAGTGGTAAATCAATATATAGATATACTAAAAGACTTAGAGAAGGCAATTAATGGACAAGACTAGACAGAATACAGATTACGGATACGACATACAAAAACTATATTTAGAGATGATGCTAACAGATGCAGAGTCTTTTGTTAGGTGTCAGGCTGTATTTGATCCTAGTGCATTCGACAGACGCTTAGAAGCTAGTGCGGCATTCTTAAACACATACGTTAGTGAGCATAATGCATTGCCTACATTTGAAATGATTAATGCGGCAACTAAAATAGATTTAAAAAATCCAGGTGATCTAAAAGAAGAACACTATGATTGGTTACTTGCAGAGTTTGAAACATTTAGTAGACACAAAGCACTAGAAGCCGCAATACTTAAAAGTGCAGACTTACTTGAAAAAGGTGAGTATGGTCCAGTAGAAGATCTAGTTAAGAAGGCTGTGCAAATTGGTTTACAAAAAGACTTAGGTACAGATTACTTTAACGATCCAAGAGCTAGACTAGAAGCAATTAAAAGTAATAACGGACAAGTAAGCACAGGCTGGGCCGCTATTGATAAGAAACTATTTGGTGGATTCAACAGAGGCGAGCTTAATATATTTGCAGGTGGATCAGGTGCAGGTAAGAGTTTATTCTTAGCTAACCTAGGAGTTAACTGGGCATTACAAGGTATGAACGTTTTGTATCTAACATTAGAGCTTAGTGAAAACTTAGTTAGTATGCGTGTTGATAGTATGATAACAGATGTACCAAGTCGCGATGTGTTTAAGAACATTGACGATGTTGAAATGAAAGTCAAGATGATTGGCAAGAAGTCAGGTGCATTCCAAGTTAAGTATATGCCTTCAGGCAAGACACCTAATGATATAAGAAGTTATATTAAAGAGTATGAAATTAAAACAGGCAAGAAAGTAGACGTACTACTGTTAGACTATTTAGATTTGCTTATGCCCAACGGTGCAAAGGTAAGTGCAGAGAACTTGTACATCAAAGACAAGTACGTATCAGAAGAGTTACGTAACTTAGCAATGGAATTAAACTGTGTATTTGTTACAGCCGCACAGTTGAACCGTGGTGCAGTGGAAGAAATAGAATTTGATCACTCGCACATATCAGGTGGACTTAGTAAGATACAAACAGCAGACAACGTGTTTGGTATCTTTACAAGTAGAGCAATGCGTGAACGTGGACGTTATCAGTTACAGTTAATGAAGACACGTAACAGTGGCGGAGTAGGACAAAAGATCGATCTAGGATTTGATATTAACACATTACGTATCATGGACTTAGATGAAGATGACGATGATAGCGGAAATACAAGTGGATACACAAGTAGTGGTGGCCAAAACACTAACAGTATTGTAAGTAATCTTAGACGTCAGAACACACAACAACCTGATCTAAATGCAGATCCAGGAGACGGTGAAACAGTTAAGAAAGTTAAAGCGGATGTTGATTCAACTAAACTTAGATCTTTTATTAATAACCTTGGAAGCAATGACTAATGAAGATTAAATTTATCACAGGTGACCCACACGTAGAGAAATACTTTCCGCCTACTCCTATGAGTAAGGCAAGACCCGATTGGTATAATAACCTAGGGGGTTGGTTAGGTGAAGCTCACAACAGTTGGCCCACTATCAAAAAATGTATGCCAGTGTATGATCTAATCACAAGTGGGTATATGATTTATAACCCTGTTGAACAAGAAATAGTACGGGCTGATAAAGAAGGACACCCTGACGTTAAAAAGTTTATGCGTAGGTATCCTATGGCATGGGATAGACAAGATCCACAAGAAGGGCATGACTATTCACAATGTCCTGTAGCACACAAAGGCGAGAAGCAAGACTATGTAACCTTTAGTGTACCGTGGCGTATAGAAACACCACCAGGATATTCATGTCTTATTATGCAACCTTTTTACAACATGGAAGATCGTTTTACTGTGTTTCCTGCTATTGTTGATACAGATGTAATTGATGTACCTTGGAACAACTGGCCAGGACAAGTACACAAAGACCGTGTGGTGATTGAGCCTGGGGCACCACTAGTACAAGTAATACCTTTCAAACGAGAAGATTGGAACATGGAGGTTGAATATGATCCAGCTTCAGACAACAGAGACACAGGCTTAAAGTTTTGGTTGGGCAATGCTTATGCTAGAATGTTTCACAAGAAGAAGAAGTTTAAATGATATTTACAGCAAGCCAACAACCTGTATTCAAACAAGTAAAAGAAAACTATGAGTGCATACATGACGTACTAGAGAATACCAAAGACAGTGATTGGGTACTAACACCCGAAGGTAGTCTTAGCGGATACTGCGAAGGCCCTGTACACAACGCTACACAAGAAACAAAAGATGAATACAACAACTATGTACAGAAACTAGAAAACTATCTCAAAGAGAATAGACGCAACCTAGCACTAGGCACAGGACACATTGAACAAGACAAGCTACCCTATAACGAAATACGTTTTTACAAAGAGGGTAACTTTCAAAAGTACTATGCTAAACAGTTACTAACACATGGCCCAGAGTTTATGGGCGAGTATCATTTCTATGTACCCGGAGTTAAACTAGAAACAATTGACCTTGCACCCAACGTTCGAGCAGGAGCTCTTATATGTAACGATGCTTGGGCATATCCTTTAGCAAGTCCAAACGGTAACCCATACTATTGGCGTACACTAAGAGAGATGGGTTGCAACATTGTGTTCGTAAGTGCTAACTGTACAATGGATAAAAGAGATGAAGTTGTGTATAACTTCCACGAAAGTATGCTACGCATTATGGCCAAGAGCTATAACATGCACATTGTAGTAAGTGGAACATGCACAGACATGAACGGTGTACCAGTACAACATGTACAAGCACCCAGCGGTATTATATCAGACACTGGCGAATGGATTGTCAAGTGTAAAGAACAAGGCATGGATCAAGTGTCAGCGGAGATAAATTTTGGATAGAGAACAAAACGGTAGAACATTATGGATATACGGCGATAGCTTTGCTGTGGACTGGAAAGTAGATTGGGGTTGGCAAAGACAAGTGGCGGTGTTGTTAGATGTAGACCGAGTTGTTAACCAAGCATGTGCAGGAGCATCAAACGAATGGAGTGCAATGCAGTTACGCGATAACAAACAAAAGCCGGGCGACATTGTAATATTCTTTACTACAGAAAATACTAGACAGTGGTTCTTTGAAGATCGACCACACCTTAGTAACCTTGCTAGTATTGTAGACACACAAGATGCAAAAGAACTAGAACGAGCAGAGCCTGAAAAGTATCGTGCTATTATGGACTACTGGTTACACCTACAGCGTGATGATATTGATCAACTGCGTATGGAACAGATGATTGACAGTATACGTGTACAAACAATCGAAGGCGAACTACGCTTGTTATTGATTCCAAGTTTTATGAGCAGTATCACATGGACTGACCTTACGCCTGTACACGGTAACATGACCTTTAGTGTATGTGACGGAGAGTTTACAAACGAAAATGAAATGCAACTGTGGTACAATCAATCAATTGATACTAGAGCCAATCATATGACACAAGCAAATCATTCAGTGTTTGCACGTAAACTAGTAGTGAGTCTAGATGAAGGTAAGCCTTTGGATCTTGAATCAGGATTTGATCGTAAGTTCCTCACACATCGAGACAAACTCTCACACTCAGGATTGTGTGCTGAGCTTGTTGAAATGGCACGAGCACCTGGCAACACAATACCTAAATAACCAACTCGTACGTTTAAATCCCCCACCACGACAGACGTCTTAATCATATGAAAAACACCCCTATATGGCTCTTAAATTGTAGTTAAGGTGAAAAGTGGTACAATGTATTACGACAGTGATTAAAGTGCTTTATATAGGTGTTTAATTACTTTTAAGACGCTGTCTATTGTTCTCAACAATCATAGTAGTTTGAGGGTTCTTGACTCGCTTGCGGTTGCGTTCAGCCAGTTGATTGGCTTGTTCTTTGAGGCGTTTGGCTTCTAGTCGTTCAGCACTTTCTTGATAGAGGTAGTTGTTGTCCTGTAGTCTAGCAATGCGTAGACTGAGAGCACCTTTGGGACTGGTGTGTCGTACAGCTATGTTTGCAAGGAATAGATCTCGGTTGTCCATGAACACGCTGTTGTGTGTTTTACGAAATGCATAGTACAACAGATTTTGTTGTGTGTAACCTCGATCAATCAACTGGTATCCACTTTTGTTTATCAGTGTATCAAAGAATGCATGACTGTAGTAGTAGTGGCAATGCTCACGGAATATGCCCAGCGTATCCAATCTCTCCACACAGGGCACAGCATGTATCATTACTCCACCTGGCTTGACGCAGTGATCTGCTATGCGAAAACTAGTGTACTGTGCATCATATGGTTCTACATGTTCTGTAGTACCTGCGTTGTAGACCACATCAAAGGTGTTGTGCCATGCTTCAAAGTCTGCAAACACACTAAGGTCTTTGGGTATGCTACCACGCTGAGCATTGATGTCAACACTAGTATGTGCAAAGCCACGACCCTGCCAATAGAGTTTGCCACTCTGTTGTGTGTACTTGATGATCTGATCTCCGAACTCCAACATACTAAGTCCTTGTACACCATTTAGATATACACCAGCTACATCTCGTTCTATACGTTCTACTAAGTCTTTACCTAATGCCATCTATGCTCTCCATGTGTATATTTAGCTACCTCAGACTAGCCAAGAAGCCGCAAAGCGGTAAACGCAGATCAGCCAAGCTACGAAGTAGTTTCGCAGAAAAATCGGAAGCGGTGATTGTACCTCTTGACTCTAACTGTT
>Ga0209711_10000621_pt1 | contig 36062 bp, 34 predicted proteins | sample ArcticOcean_MG_C_7_FD_187441 | JGI IMG/M metagenome (GOLD analysis project Ga0209711, IMG submission 187441) | Marine microbial communities from western Arctic Ocean - ArcticOcean_MG_CB11_88 (SPAdes) (version 2) | ecosystem: Environmental > Aquatic > Marine > Oceanic | place: Arctic Ocean...
CAATAAATTGAAAGTAAACTACTGTTTCAATAAAATACTCAATAAAGATTTTGTGGTGAAAATAGACCCCAAGAATGAAGCCGTATAGTGGACGGAAATGAACGATAAATAAATTATCTAGTAAATACAATAGGAATTAAAAAGACTGGAAGATAGAAAGGGACAGTCGATAGGATTACTCTGGTGGTTGGAGACGTTCTAAAGGATGTTGTGTGTCATCAGCCAAGTAAAACAAGAAAACTCAATAAACTAAACCCTAATGATAGAATAGGCTTTTTAATTAAGCTTATTCCTGTTGTGTATCCAAAAATAAAGTTAGATAATGAAAACAAGCTTTGACGAACTAAAGGAAGGGTTCGGGTCATGTTTACTCCCGAATCTTATGAAGTAATAATTTAGTAACAGAAAAAATCAAACAACACATTGATTTTACAAAATAAATAAAAAGACCAAAAAGTGAGCTTTGATGAAATTAGAATTAATAAAAGAATATATCTGTTATTGAATAAATGTCAGTTAAAAATTAATTTTCAACTAATTCGGTTTATTTATAAAAGATGATAAAATGAAATAAAATTTAAATTTGTTTTTTATTTTATTAACTATGGATAAAGACGAAAAAGCTTTTTTTGAAAATTTAGTAGTTCCAGAAAGTAATGTACATATGTATTGGAAGAACAAAAGATATACAAAAGAGGAGTTACTCAAGATTAAAAATAATATTAAAAGCAACAATTAAACAATAAAACTTTGGCACGTTTGATGACACTCTATCATCAAATGTTGTTTTAAATTTAAGCGATAGTATTAGGGTGTAAGTAAGGACTATTCAACTCATAATGTTAATCAGATGTCCCCAAAGCACCTTAACACTAATTCGAACAATGAGGTTTTTTCTTAAAATAAATGTTCTTATAATTCTGCCAGATATCAAAAAATAGTACTTAATTCCGCAGTTTGATGAGAAACCCCAATATCTAATCGCATCAATATGGTTTTTTTAAGTTTTTTGAACTTACTGAAGAGGATATGTCTTTACACTTACTTCATTAGTAGCTTGTTTCATTCTTGGTAAAGTGTATTAAAGGACTTACTTAAGATGTGACTATGGTTTAAAAGAAAACACCCCTGACTAGGAAAGTTTAGATTATACCCCTCTATGCCAGTTTACCCCTAAGGAAACCCCCTACTTTATAAATCTATAATACTATGATTGTCATATCATTATATGGAATATTTAGGGTTCAATGTATGTAGTGTCTTAAATACAGATCTATGGGGTTATATACTAGATACAAGAACTAGTGTCTAAATAAAAAACGATTCTAAAATCCCCTCTCCATGTATAGAAATCAAAGAATTGTTGGAAACTTTTAGCTTTTAATGTGTCCCAGTGTCCCAATCCTTAGGGATGGGACAGCGGACATGATTATTCCCCTTCAGGTATCCACACATTTCCTAAACAAACATCCCCTAAAACAACAGCACAGCTATCTTGTCTTAGGTCAGTGATGATATGGGATTACAATAGGTTCTATTTTTTTGGGTTTTCATTGATTAACTCCCTTGTGCCGTACATATATCGTGCAAAAAAATAAATAACCCCTGTAAACCAAATGATTAACAAGGGTTATATTACCCGAGACGATTCAGTTCTCGAACTTTTTTACAAAGACCTTTATAAGCTCTACGATTTAAAAGAAACCCTTAAATACGAAGGAATTGACAATTATCCTCTCAGTTCCCTAAGTTCATTTAGGCTAAGCGATAATTCATTACTACAAACAAGGAGTTAAACTACAATAGTATTAAATAGTATGGCAAATACAACAGGAATAAAACACGGTGGAAGACAGAAAGGAACACCCAATAGACTTATAATATTTTTCTTTTTTTGATCGAAGCCAAAGGTGTTTAGTACTAAAAAAAGCATAAAATTATTTTTTTTCATCAGCAATATAGTATTCTGTTGTTCCTTCCCAATCTGGATCTGCAGCACCCTTCCATGAATTATTCAAGGAATCAAATGAAACAGCGTGTACTCTTCCAAATCTAGCAATTGAATTAATCATTTTAGTTCTAAAAGTAGTTGCATTTAAAACTGCATTAATATCTTTTACAGAATCATGGTCTTCAATCCAAAGGGTATCTTCAAAAGGATAAACTCTAGGAAGCATTAAGGATCGTTCTAAGGTGTTCTTTTGATCAATGTGTCTGCTTACCACTTGTGATATGGCTGGGACAATTCTACTTCCTCCAGCTGCTCCTATTGCAAGTATTAACTCTCCATATTTGGTTATAATTGTTGGTGAAATATGAGAATTGGCTCGATCACCTGGCTTATAATCTCCTAGGTATCCACCTAAAGTAACTGCATAAAGAAATCCAAGACCTTTAGTCGCTACTTTTGAACCCATATTAGGCCCAATAGTTTGGGTTAAAGAAACAGCATTCCCAAAATGATCTACAGCTGTTAAATGAGTTGTGTGTCCGTCGATAGAGCCAAAAGAAATAGGGTTTTCAGAGTTATCGTTTCTTTGGATATTTGAATATGATGAGTGTATTTTATCTGCAAGTTCTCCTGCTTTTTCATAGGATAAAATAAGGTTTAGGGAATCCGAATTCTCTTGCTTTTTTCTATATTCATATGCTATTTCAGTTGCTTTACCATTACTAAGTGCCCAGTCTTCTTCGGATTTAAAACTCGGTAAGTGGTCTAGAATTTGAAGTATTTGAATTGTAATTGCTCCGAAGGATGGTAAGTATAGAGAATGAACCTTATGATCTTTAAAAACACCATCAACTATTTTTGAAGATAAAGCTCTATAATTTTTTAAATCCTGAAGCGTTATGATTCCACCATTTGCTTGAATGTCTTCTACTATTTTACGAGCTACCTCTCCTTCATAAAATCCTTTTCTACCTTTTGCAGCTATTGCTTTTAGAACCTCCGCTAAATCTTTTTGAATAATTAAATCGCCTGTACTATTTACAGCACCATTTTCTTTAAGGAAATGGTGACTTGAGCCCTCGAATTCTGCGATTCTTTCTGCAGCCATTTGCTGTCTTAGGGCTTCTCCTGGAAGTATTTTATATCCATTTTCTGCATAATCGATAGCTGGAGCTAGGACTGCATTCAATTCTAACACGCCGTGATCTTCATGTAATTTTATTAACCCTGCAACAACCCCTGGTATTCCAATGGTTTCGTATCCATAGGAATATTTTTGTTCTAAGGGAGTATAATTAATGGGTACTTCCGTGGATGCATCTACTCCGGCTATTGAGCCGTCTGAGGTTCTATATATTGCTTGTAATCTCCCACCTATTCCGCTCATACTAGATTCAACAACAGATAAAGAGAACGCTGCTGCAACTGCAGCATCAAATGCATTTCCTCCTTGAGCATACACAGCTTTTCCTGCTAATGATGCTAATGGATGAGCCGCCGAAATAACATTATTATTGAAAACTGGTTTTGGAGCTTGGTTACATGCATAAAGTAGCAGTAAACAAAAGCCTCTCAATATTAATTTTAAAGTAAAATTTTTCATTAAAAATTATTTTTATCATAATGTAGTTAAAAGAAAAAAGGGTTAAGAAGAATCGTAAGCCTTTTTTTAAAATCAATTACCGATTGACAGCGTTTTAAAGCTTATTTTCCGTCAAGGAGCTTAATAACAACTAGTTGTAGAATGCTTTAGAGCTTCCTTATTGATTGTAGTAATCATATATTTTTAGAACTTAATTTGACTGACTTTAGTTGATTCTTTTCGTCTGCAAAAACAGTCCAAACAATAAAGATTTCGCTGTTGAATATTTCTAATTGAGGTACTCCTGTATTTCTTCCACCATCAATTTTAGAAATTGTAATTGGTTCTGAAACTTTTCCGTTAATTGAAACTTTTTTTATTCTCAAATATGTACCAACATCATCCCCTTCCATATAACTAACTATTACTTCCTGCTCGTTTAAGAAAGCAACATCTACTCTACCGATTGCATCATGGTCGTTAATTTTTATTGGGGTGCCGAAAGAATCGCCATTGGATTTTGAAAACGAAAGGTTTACTATTGGGTTTTCGTTAGAAACGGTAAACCAACTTACAGCAAGATTATTCGAATTAACAGCGACTTTAGGGCCATTTACGGGACACCCATTTATTATCCATCCATCTTTGTGAACAGGACTTGGAGCCTCCCAAGCACCATTTATTTGTCGAGTAATATAAATATCTCTAACCTCTTTCTTGTCTCTATCTCTATAAACAACTATTGGGCCATTTTTATTAGCCGCTATTGATGTCTGACAACAATCACAAGTCGCTGAATCGAGTTCACTTTCATTTATAACGCCACCCCCAGCAGTTATTTCAGCAAAGCGAATCGTCATTGGTTTATGGTGTCCATCTAGTTTTTTTTCTACTGTATTTCTCCCGTCCAACCAAGTAACATAAAACCCATTATTATCATTGGGAATTATACTTACAAAACCATGCTCCGATTTAACACCATCACTATGTAATATAAAGTCTTCTTTTATTTTCTCTCCAGATAATTTTTGGAGACTTAAAACGACATCGTAATTATATGTTCCAGAGGCTGATTTTTTTAGGTAACTTGTTAGTATTAAATTCCCGTTAATTGCATGAGTTGGAAAGTCCGCCCAATTAACAAACCAGTCAGAACCAGTTGCAATTGTTTGGGGTTTAGTCCATTTTCCATCTGTGAATCGACTGAGGTTTAAGGAAGCTTTCTTTTGTTCATTAAAGGATACCCATGATAAAGATAAAGAACTGTTTCTGTAAACTAAACTAGGCTGCGCATTACTATTCTTATGTAAAAAAAGAATTTCTTCTATTATAACCCCCTCCGATGTACAAGAAAAAGCTGTTAGGAAAGTAAAAATAATAATGACTCTCTTCATCTTACAATGTTTTTAATTTATTTATTATTTCTTCAGAATCCCAAGCAATTGTCCCTACAATAGTTTCAATTTTATTTCCTTTTTCATCAAAAACATACGACGTTGGCAAAGAATAAATTCCAAGCGTTTCATTAGATTTAATTGATTTTAAAAAGTTGAAATCATAATTCTGATTATTTTTAAATTTAGATATTTTAGAAATGGTTTCGTCAGAAACTAACAAAAAAGTATAGTTGTGATTTTCTAATATTTCTTCAGCCCTTTTCAGTCCTGGCATTTCCTTTATACATGGCCTACACCATGTAGCCCAGTAGTTAATCACAATTTTTTTTCCTTTATAGTCTGACAAATCTACTTTTTTCTCATTTAAATCTACGAATGAAGTTTTTAGCTGTATGGATTCTAAATTAGAAAACTTTATGTTTTTATTAATGTCCGGATTACATCCTAATACAGTAATCAAGTAACTTATAAAAACCAAATTTTTCATAATATCTAATTTATCAGTACAATGTACAAAACTGTTTTTAAAGCTTGATTTAATTGAGTAGCTAAGCTAATTTTGGCCTTAGAGAGAAAGGTTCGTTAAATAATATAACCGTTTGAGCTGCTCAGCCCCAAAAGGAAAATGGATTTAAATTGAGAGGGTGGGGTTAATATTAAAGCTTTTGGGCTGGACTTTTTAGGCTTTATAATGCTGACCGTACAATAATCGTACAAATTCATAAATAAAAAAACCCTAACATATTGATTATAAATATATTAGGGAATAGTATGGCGGAGAAAGAGGGATTCGAACCCCCGGAGGTGTGACCCTCAACAGTTTTCAAGACTGCCGCATTCGACCACTCTGCCATTTCTCCTATGCGGTTGCAAATATACATTCCTTTTCCAACTAAAAAAATCTTTTAATTCGATAAATTGATCTTTTTTTATCCTAAAATGGATATCTTCATTTAAAACTTGACTATGAATGATTTACTTCAATATGGGCTCCTAATTCTTGTAGGTATGATGGCTGGTGTGATCAATACTTTGGCTGGCGGTGGCTCCTTATTGACGCTTCCTGTTCTTATTTTTATGGGGCTTCCGCCTAATGTTGCCAATGCAACCAACCGAATTGGAATTGCCTTTCAAGCCTTGATTGGAACAGCGGGATATCGTTCGAAAGGTGTTTCCAATTTTCCTTTTAATATATACTTAGGAATTTCCGCCTTAATGGGTTCTCTAATCGGAGCTCAAATTGCAGTTGATATCAAAGGGGAAACCTTCAATAAAGTACTAGCAGTTATCATGATCATTGTGGTTGCAATCATTGTATTCAAGCCTAAGGTTAGTTCTCTGAAGCTTCCAGAACGTTTAACGGGTAAGTATTTGTTTTATGCTATTGTTGGATTCTTTTTTATTGGAATCTATGGAGGATTTATCAATGCAGGGATTGGTTTTGTCATCATCCTTTTTTTGAATAATGTCAACCGTTTGTCCCTTATTAAAACCAATGCGACCAAAGTGTCCTTGGTTTTTATTTACACCTGTGGTGCCCTCGCTCTTTTTGCCTATAATGGGACGGTAGATTGGACTACAGGGCTTGTACTGGCTATTGGTACTTCAATAGGGGCTTGGTGGTCCAGCCGTTGGTCTGTAGACAAAGGAGAGGGTGTTATTAAGATCGCCATGGTCGTTATGGTGAGTCTAATGTCGATAAAGCTATGGTTCTTTTAAACTAATACTTTACATACTCTTTAATCTCCAATCCATAACCCGTAATACCTACTCGTGGGCCGTGAGATGAATTACTTATTACTTTGAGTTTGCTGATGCGTAAATCGTGCAGTATTTGTGCTCCAATTCCAAAATCTTTATGATCCATCTTCATAGGGGGAACTTTGTGCATTTCTCCCTGTAGTTGAAGTTCAGTTAGTTCTTTAATTCGAGCGAGTAAATTCTCAGATTGTTGGGATTGATTAATGAAAAGTACAGCTCCCTTTCCTTCGGTATTGATTAAGCCAAAAATATCATCTAAATAGGATTGTAAATAATTTTTCCCATCGTTTGATCCAGATAACATACTCAAAATATCATTGCTGATCTGCGAAGAATTGATTCGGGTGAGCACCGCATCATTTTCATCCCAGCTCCCTTTGGTAAGCGCAACATGAACCTGACTGTTGGTGGTTTGTTGGTAGGCACGTAGTCGGAACTCTCCAAAACGTGTTTGAATTTCTGTATCTGCACGTTTAAGGATAAGACTATCGTGCTGCATACGATAAGAAACGAGGTCTTCGATTGACACCAATCTCAAGTTGAATTTTTCGGCAACTTCTAATAATTGAGGAAGACGCGCCATGGTTCCGTCTTCATTCATTATCTCTACAATCACACCCGCTGGTTTCATTCCAGCTAGACGTGCAAAATCAATCGCTGCCTCTGTGTGTCCTGTTCTACGCAATACACCGCCTTCTTTTGCAATGAGGGGAAATATGTGTCCTGGTCTAGACAATTGATGTGCCTGTGTCTTGTCGTCAACCAATGCCGCAACTGTTTTGGATCTATCGGATGCAGAGATACCAGTTGTAACGCCATTTCCTTTTAAATCTACGGAAACAGTAAAGGCAGTTTCCATAGGGTCGGTATTGTTATCGACCATGCGATGTAAGTTTATTTCCTCGCAACGTTTTTCTGTTAAAGGTGCACAGATTAAGCCACGCCCGTGGGTTGCCATGAAATTAATCATCTCGGGAGTAATCTTTTCAGCAGCGGCCAAAAAATCTCCTTCGTTCTCTCGGTTATCGTCATCAACTACAATTATAATTTCACCATTTTTAATGGCTTCGATAGCGTCTGTAATCGTATCTAATTTATCTTTTGACATGGCTGTATAATTCCTTAAATGATTTTATTTTTTTTATTTTTTCAACGAACCTGATAAGCGGAACTTGAATTCGGTCTAAGTTGGCAAGTCCACGATCGCTCGACGCCTGTTTGGTTAGGTATAGTGCAAACATGCCAATGATGAGTACCGAAATCCAGCTACCTACAAAGGGGCTAATGCTGCTATCTTCTGCGGCATTTTTACCAAAAAGGCCAATGTAATGGTAGGATAGAAAAATTAATATGGCAAGAACAACAGGTAGTCCTAGCCCACCTTTTCTAATGATGGCACCAAGTGCAGCACCAATCAAGAATAAGAAAAACACACCAAATCCCATAGTGTATTTGTCATGAAATGAACTCTTGTGTAGGTTGATTAGCTTTTGTTGAATGAAGAAATTTTTCTTCTTTCCAGCGATACTTTGAAGCACTCCTTTAATACTCATAGAAGTAGAGTAAACCGCCTGCTTGTGTTTGAAAAATTTATCAGAATTTACGAAACTTAAAGGGTTTTTAAACTTCTTGAGAATAGAATCAGTGAAAACACTGTCTTTATGTACATGCTCTAAAACAGCAATTCCGTTAGTTTCTACAAAATTATTGGCAAATGACTTCCGTTGGCCGATATATTTTATTTCCAAAGAATCAATACTTTCATCAAGCTCTTTTGCTTTCTGCATTCGGAAGGTGCTTTTGTAATCCTCCTTGGACAGGTCAACATTGTTGAATTGAGATAAATCGATATTCATCACATAACGCTCGAATTTAACTCTCGTATGTGGAATTCGCTTTTTATCTTCTTGCTTTTTGGGATCTATTTCTTCGTAACGGTTTCCATCAAAAAGAAGCAGCTGCAGTTGATCTCCAATTTTGGCAGTTTTTAACTCTCCCGATATCGCTTTGAGTACAATATTATTTCTCTGACTTGGTATTTTTTCATGTATAAGCACATTTTTTAAAAAACGATCTTCATTTCCAAACTTGTCATCTACCTTAATATTCATCTGCCCAAGATCATTGAAAATGCCTTCGGTTATTGCTAAAGCAGGTTTAAGTTTTGCAAGGTTTCTTCTGAGGTTAAAAGATTTTACTTCTGCAAACGGGATGATGTAATTCGAAAAATAAAAACTTCCTATTCCTAAAAAAAAATGAAAAATAACTAGTCCAAGCATTGCCCGTTGTAGGGAAATCCCAGTGGATTTCATCGCCGCAAACTCATAGTTTTCAGCAAAAGTCCCATAGGTCATGATCGATGCTAAAAGAACTGATAAGGGAAGTACCAGAGGCACAAGCTTTGGAGAGTAGTACAATAAGAATTTCATGATGGTGCCAAAATCGATTCCTTTCCCAGCGAAGTCATCAATAAACAACCAAATGGTCTGAATGATAAAAATCAACATCAAAATCACAAAGACACTCAACAAGCGCTGAATGTAGGAGGACAGGATGTAACGATCTAGAATTTTCATTACCTAGTTATTGATATAGTAGTTTGGGAATTCCGCACTATTGAATTCAAAAAAGTCAGGTGGAAGGCTTATGTTCTCTTCTTGATTCTTTATGGTGAGCGTAGTAGATGTTTTATTATTTCCTATCTCGATTAACTTGTAAATTGAATTCTTTGCGATATCGATTCCCAGTAAAAGATATTGAACGTCTACATTTTCTTCTGTTGGGATGAGTTTTACAAATTGAATGTTGCGTCCCATTACTTTTTGACTAATATCCCATTCATAACCATAGCCTTCTTCATAGAAATTTAGGAGTTGCGATGGATTGACACTTATGGCTTCACTTTCTTCGGGAGCACTTACAGTGATTTCTTCGTTTTCTGGAACTATGGTGTAGATTTTGTCGCCATCAAAAAGCTGGATAACTTCTAAGAATTCTAATTTGTATTGATCCCCAGCGAGGGTTACTTTTCCTTCAGTTTCCTGTCGAATATCCTCTTCTTTATTTTCAAGTACATATTGAAATTCGAAACGTAGGTTTTTCTGTTTCTTTATTTCTGCAGATACTTGATTCAATAAGTATTTTGCTTGTTCAGGACCTTGAGCAAACAGTAGGGTAGAGGAAACTAATAAGAGACACATTAAACGCATGGACGGGTGTTTTTTATTATTCATTATTCAATAACTGTTCCAAAGAAGTTAGATCAGGAACAAGTACTTGTCTAGCTTTACTTCCTTCAAACGGGCCAACGATTCCTGCAGCCTCCATTTGGTCTACAATTCTTCCGGCACGGTTATATCCTAACTTTAATTTACGTTGTAAGAGCGAGGCTGATCCTTGCTGTGCGGTTACAATTACTTCTGCTGCATCTCGGAATAAGGCATCTCGATCGTTAATGTCAATATCGGATGCTGTTGATTCTTCTCCAACAAATTCAGGTAATAAATGCGCCTCTGCATAGGCTTTTTGTGTGCCAATATATTCTACAACTTTTTCAACTTCTGGTGTGTCAACAAAGGCACATTGAATACGGGTTAAATCATTTCCTTGGGTGTATAGCATATCTCCACGTCCAATTAATTGATCTGCTCCACCGTTATCCAAAATAGTTCTTGAATCTATTTTGGAAGTTACTCGAAATGCAATCCGAGCAGGGAAATTCGCTTTTATAATTCCAGTAATTACGTTTACGGAGGGACGTTGTGTTGCAATAATTAAATGGATTCCAATGGCACGAGCCAATTGGGCTAAACGCGCAATGGGAGTTTCTACTTCCTTTCCAGCGGTCATGATCAAATCTGCGAATTCATCAACTACTAAAACAATATAGGGCAAGAAACAATGTCCATCGTCTGGGTTTAGTTTTCGAGCCTTAAATTTGGTGTTGTATTCTTTTAAGTTTCGACACATTCCATTTTTGAGTAACTCATATCGGTTGTCCATTTCAATACAAAGGGAGTTGAGGGTATGAATTACTTTGGTGTTGTCGGTAATGATTGCATCTTCCGAATCTGGGAGTTTTGCTAAATAATGACGCTCAATTTTATTGTAAATGTTCAGCTCAACTTTTTTAGGATCGACCAATACAAATTTAACTTCTGCAGGATGTTTTTTATAAAGTAGTGAGGTAAGAACAGCATTCAGTCCAACCGACTTCCCTTGACCAGTAGCACCTGCCATGAGCAAGTGAGGCATTTTGGCTAAATCGACAACAAAGGTTTCATTACTGATCGTTTTCCCTAATGCAATAGGAAGTTCCATTTCCGCATTTTGAAATTTTTGCGAAGCAATTACCGAGCGCATCGATACAATACTTGGTTTCTGATTCGGTACTTCTATACCAATGGTTCCTTTTCCTGGAATAGGTGCAATAATCCGAATTCCCAATGCAGATAGCGATAAGGCAATATCGTCCTCTAAATTTTTAATCTTAGAAATTCGTATTCCTGCTGCTGGAACAATTTCGTATAAGGTTACAGTTGGGCCAATGTTGGCTTTGATTTGTGCAATTTCAATCTTGTAATTTTTGAGCGTATTTACAATTTTGTTCTTGTTTGCCTCTAGCTCTTCTTGATTAATGGTTATGCTTCCATCGCCGTAGTCTTTTAATAAATCAAGGGTTGGGAAAACATATTTACTGAGTTCTAAAGTTGGATCATAAGACCCATATTTGTCAACAAGCTGTTGCGAAAGATTGCTTTCAACCAAATCTTCTTTGGCACTGTTGATTTCAATTTCCAGTTCTTCTTCAGGTTCTGGTTCAATTGTTTCTTCAACCTTTACGATGGGCATCTCCAGTTTTGTTTCTTCTACAAGGGGTGCTTCTACTGATAAGGTCATTTCATCCTCTGAATGCTCTTCTCTATTGAAGGCACCATAGGTTTCTTCCTCGTCTTTTTGGGGAACATTAAATTCTTCCTCAGTGCTATTCGATTTTTCAAAAAGAGGTTTTATTTTTAAAATAAGTGCTTCGGGTGTGATTTTCCAGTGCAGAACAATAAAAATTAAACTTCCAAAAACTAGGAGTGTTCCCATCCCAATTGAGCCGATGTAATCGGATATGAAATCGGTTATTTCAAACCCCATTACTCCACTAAAAACTGGAAGTACGTTTGAGTAATAACCAAAGAGTAGAGCGAACCATAATGAGTAATAGAGTCCCCAAGTCCATTGAGAAAGTAAACGTTCTTTTTTGGTGTTGAAGAAATAGATCAACCCTGTTACTCCGAATAAATATGCGAGTATATAAGCAGCAAGGCCAAATAATTTATAGATAAAAAAATGACTGAAACCTGCACCTAATTTTGAAAGAATATTTGCCGTTTCAACGGAACGATCGCTCAACGCATTCAGTGTGCTTTGATCTTGTTTCCAGCTAAAAAAATAGGAAGTAAAAGCTATGAAAAGAAGTAAACTGATTAGAATTAAAAACCCACCAAACAATATCTCACGGGTTCGTTTCCTTTCTGGCGAAGCAGCAGAAAATTTAGGTAATCTAGGTGAAGTTGATTTTTTTGCAGTCATTCAGGCTTTGAATTCGTACAAAAATACAAATAATGATTGAATAAAAAACCTAAAAAGCCCCCTTTAAAGGAGGCTAATTGTTAGGCATCTATACTGCCTTGGACTCGTTTCATAAAAGCATTCAGTGCCTCTTTTTGGCTTTGACCTGCTTTGATGTCTTTTTGAACTTCGAGTGCACCATATAGATTAGAAATGAGTTCTCCTAAAACATCAATTTCATCATCTTTGATACCAGAGTATTCTGTTATATGCTCTAAAACTTCTAAGGTTTCAATAATGAAATCCTCATCGTTTTCAGAAACGAAATTCGAAATGTGTTTAATGAGCGGTAGTTTCATCTACAAAGGTTTTTAGTACTTCTGTTTTGTTGGTTTGTACTTGTGTTGCAAGTGAACCATTCTTGAAAGCAGCGAAAGTAGGTAAATTGCTTACGTCTGCTAGTTTTCTTGAGTTTGGGTTTTTTTCTGCATCAATCAAAACAAAAGGGATGGCTTCGTGTTCCGAAGCCATCTTTTTGAATTTTGGTTTCATGATCCGACAATTGCCGCACCAACCTGCAGAATATTGCACCACAACTTGATCGTTGTTGTCAATTAATTCTTGAAGTGAATCGTCTGTGATTTCTTGAAACATAAGTGTTGGTTTAGTGTGTACTTAAGTAATCTTGCACCCCGTCACGGTTTGCATTCATTGCATCTTTTCCTTCTTCCCAGTTTGCTGGACAAACTTCTCCTTTTTCTTGAACGTGTGTAAAGGCATCGATCAAACGGATAAACTCGTTCACGTTTCTTCCAAGAGGCATATGGTTTACTCCTTCATGGAATACCATTCCTTCTTCATCGATTAAGTAAGTTGCACGGTAAGTTACATTATCTCCATCAACTAAAAGTACGCCAGTTTCTTCGTCATAACGTTCGTTCGAGATATCTAAAATCCCTAAAGTACTCGCTAGGTTTCTGTTGCTATCTGCTAGTAAATTGTATGTTACTCCTTCGATTCCGCCATTGTCTTTTGCAGTACTTAACCAAGCAAAATGAACTTCGGCAGTATCACAAGATGCACCAATAACAGTGGTATTTCTTTTTTCAAACTCTCCTAAGGCAGCTTGAAAAGCATGTAATTCTGTTGGACATACAAAAGTAAAATCTTTTGGATACCAAAATAAAAGAACTTTCTTTTTGTTGTTTTTTGCTTCTTCTAATACATTAACGTTAATGGTATCGCCCATTTCGTTCATTGCATTGACACTTAAATCTGGGAATTTTTTTCCTACTATTGACATGATTGTGTATTTTAAATTTAAACAAAAATAGTTTTTAAAATTAAAGCACAGAGAAACTGAAATTATTTTAATTTACTACTGAATAAGTTTTTTTGATAGCAGAAGGAAGAACTCCAAACCATTTAAGGCATCAACTGAGTTTTGTATCAATCATTATATGCAAAGCTCAATGATTAATTGGATTTAGGAAACTATCTTCTTGATCTTAATTCCAAAATAAGCATATACAAGTGTCATGATTGGACTTAGCCAATTGAATATTGCAAAAATGAAATATTCTCCGACGCCAACACCCAATACGCCAGACTGATATGCACCACAGGTATTCCATGGTATCAGAACCGATGTAACTGTTCCTGCATCTTCTAGCGTTCTGCTTAAGTTTTCGGGAGCTAAATTTTTATCTGCAAAAGCCTTGTTGAACATCTTTCCTGGCAAGACAATGGATAGGTATTGGTCAGATGCTGTTAGGTTGATAACAACACAAGATACAGCTGTACTCGCAAATAACTGGAAGGTCGATTGTGCTATAGAAAGTAATGCATTACTTAGTCTTTGTAAGCCACCAATAGCGTCCATAATACCACCAAAAACCATGGCACATACAATGAGCCAAATAGTTCCAAGCATACCTTTCATTCCTCCAGAGCTAAATAAATCATTGAGTAGTTCGTTGCTCGTTGTAACACTGATCTCGCCAATGATAGCATTCATTACTCCTTGGTAAGCACTAATAACAGATAAGGTAGTTGCTCCTGCAATTTTAACAACCAAGTCGGGTTGAAATATCAATGCAAAAAGGCCACCTAAAAGCGTTCCAGCTAGCAAGGCAGCTAGGGGAGGTGTTTTACGGATGATTAGAAAGATAACCAATACTGGGACAAGGAATAAACCGAGATTTATTGTAAAGCTCTCTTTTATACTGGTTAATAAAATATCGGTATCTGCTGCTCCAGAAGTGTTCTGGAAAAAGCCAAGGATTAGAAATACAATTAGTGTTATGATGATACTGGGAACCGTAGTGTGGGTCATGTATCGAATGTGGGTGAATAAATCGGATCCGGCCATTGCTGGAGCAAGATTGGTAGTATCACTTAACGGGGAAAGTTTATCACCAAAATATGCGCCAGATATAACAGCACCAGCTACCATTCCAACAGGGATTTCGAGGGCACGACCAATTCCAATTAAAGCGATTCCAACAGTAGCAGAAGTCGTCCAACTACTCCCAGTTGCAATCGAAATGATGGCACAAATAACGATACAGGCGGGTAAGAAAATACTGGGATGTAATATTTGAAGGCCGTAATAAATCATTGCTGGAATAATTCCACTCAACAGCCAAGTACCAGCCAACGCACCTACAAACAATAAAATAAGAATTGCGCCTGTAGTAGATTTCAAGTTTGAACCGATGGCTTCGATCATTTGATCATAAGTAACTCTATTTCTAAAGCCAACAATAGCAGCTACAGCAGCACCTATAAGTAGTATGAACTGATTAGAGCCCCCTAAGGCATCGTCACCATAAACAGTTACATTAAAAGACAATAGGAGTACTAAAATAACTACGGGAAGTAGAGCTTCCAACAAGGTTATGGTCGGTTTGGTTGCTTGTTGCATAGGATGTATTATGAAATGTAATAATACAATTTTATTTGGCAGGAGTCAAGAATAGAAAACGGATTCTCTGAGCAAACTCTAAGACCTTGTTCTTTAAAATTTTAAAGCCAAGCCAATTCCATTTTGATTTCCTAAAGGCACTAGGCTTACTTTTTCTTTTTTATCAAAACCACTATTGTATTCTAGAATTGCTTTCTTTTTGCGACTCAAGCTTGTAATCCCAGACCATATTTCAATAATTCCGCTTCCAATAGCCAATGCATATAAACCCCCGGCTGGAGTTTTGTCTCTTAACAATTGATCATATACAACTAGTGAAGTAACAGTATTTACGGCAAAAGAAATTCCAAATACAATATCTGCAGTTTTGGCTTTCTTCCAGTGGAGGTTTGCTGCTGCATTGTTTAGCATTAATTGATTGATATCTTTTCCTTTTACACGGACATCATCTACGTAATATTGATTTTCAATAACTCCAATAAATTGAGTAATCTCTTGTGCTTTGAGGGAGTTGATTGTAACAAGAAATAAGGCGAAAATACTGAGGATGAGCATGTTTTTCATAAGGCAATACGATTTAAGGTGCTGCCAATGTATTGAATTAATCTCTTGCTAATGCGCATACTACCAAATAAAAATGTTAAAATTTAAAAGATCAAATTTCAAACAGTAGGGTAGTGGAATAAACATTCGTATTTTTGAACTGCAAATATTTAAAAATTAAATGATGAGTAAATTTGATGTTGCTATTATCGGATCTGGACCTGGAGGTTATGTTGCTGCAATTCGTTGTGCCCAACTTGGGATGAAAACTGCCTTGATTGAAAAATACAGTACTCTAGGGGGTACCTGTTTGAATGTAGGTTGTATTCCTTCTAAAACACTTTTAGATTCTTCTCATCATTACGAAGATGCTGTAAAGCATTTTGATACCCATGGAATTGAGATTGCTGGTGAAATTAAAATTAATTTCGAAAAAATGATTGGACGGAAACGTGCAGTTGTAGAGCAAACAACGAAAGGGATTGAGTTTTTAATGGACAAAAATAACATCACCGTTTTTCAAGGTCTTGGTAGTTTTGTCGATGCTACACACATTCAAATTGATGGGGACAAAAAACAAACCATTGAAGCAACAAACTGCATCATTGCCACTGGTTCTAAACCGGGTTCTCTACCTTTTATTACGGTAGATAAAGAACGTGTGATTACGTCAACAGAAGCACTCGAACTTAGCGAAATCCCAAAACACCTGGTCGTTATCGGCGGGGGAGTGATTGGTTTGGAACTCGGACAAGTATACCGACGTTTAGGAGCTGCAGTTTCTGTAATTGAATACGCAGATCGTATTACACCAGCAATGGATAGTGCTTGTTCTCGTGAGTTGACCAAAGTATTGAAAAAACAAGGGGTTAAGTTTTACCTTTCCCACGGAGTAAATAAAGTTGAACGTTCTGGAGACACCGTCCACATTACCGCTACAAACAAAAAAGGAGAAGATGTTTCTTTTGAAGGCGACTACTGCTTGGTTTCTGTTGGAAGAAAACCCTATACTGCCGGATTGAATGCAGCAGCAGCTGGAGTTCAGTTGAACGAACGTGGCCAGGTAGAAGTAAACGATCACTTACAAACTACTGCGTCTAACATTTACGCAATTGGAGATGTTGTTCGAGGTACCATGTTAGCTCACAAAGCTGAAGAAGAAGGTGTGTTGGTTGCTGAATTTTTAGCTGGTCAAAAACCACACATTGACTATAATTTAATTCCGAACGTAATTTATACATGGCCTGAGGTTGCCTCTGTTGGTAAAACAGAAGAACAATTGAAAGAAGCTGGTGTAGAATATAAAACAGGACAATTTCCAATGCGTGCCTTAGGTCGTGCACGTGCAAGTATGGACACGGACGGGTTTGTGAAAATATTAGCCGACGCTGCAACTGACGAAGTATTGGGTGTTCATATGGTAGGTGCTCGAGTTGCTGATTTAATAGCCGAGGCTGTTACTGCCATGGAATTTAGAGCTTCTGCGGAAGATATTGCACGTATGAGTCACTCCCATCCAACTTATGCAGAAGCAGTGAAAGAAGCGGCATTAGCGGCAACTGGAAATCGTCCGTTGCACATCTAATTTAACGTGCTGTTTTCGAAATAACTTTAACCAATACATACCGCAGGGAAGAAGCATCCGCAGGTATAGGTTCTGGACGTGCACTAATGTGTACCTCCAAATCATAAAGGAATCCTTCCTCATAATCAAAGCCTTCTATTTCGGAATAAAAGTAGCTCCAACTATCGGTATCAATAGCACTTCCTTCTTGAACCAATAAGCATTGTTGTTCTATTAGACCTTGGCAGGTTTCTGTGTACGAATTTATACGCATCAATGTGACAGTAAGTTCAGGTTCAATACTGGCTGAGCTTGCACAGGAGGCACAAATAAGTAAGATTAAGAGGGCAAAAGGTTTCATTTTTTAGGAGCTAGTTTTTATTGTAAAATTCTATCATAAACGATGCTATTTCTTGACCAGCATCTTCCTGTAAAAAATGGCCTCCCGAAATTGTCTGGTGTTCTTGGCCTTTAGTTCCAGGAATTAGCTTTTGAAAAACTTGATCTCCCCCCTTCGATATTGGATCTTGATCACTAAACAAACATAAAAAAGGTTTACTCCATTGAGTTAAAACACCCCATGCTTTTTTGTTGTTTTCACTTTCTGGGTCTTTCTCTGTTGTTGGAACTAGAGCTGGAAAAACACGGGCACCTGCTTTGTGCTCTTCTGTTGGAAAAGGTGCATTGTAGGCTGCTATAATATCATCAGATAGGGTAGTTGTGGTTGCCCTTTGTAAAACAGTTGCCACATCAAATTTCGGGCTTGTAGCCGCAAAATTTTGCCAATCCAAAAAGGCTTGTGGAGGAGTTACGCTTCCAGTTGGTAGCATGGTATTGGCTGCTACAACTGTGGCAAAATTATCTGGATTTGCAGTCAGCAGCCGCAGTCCAATCAAGCCACCCCAATCTTGAATGAACATATTGATGTTCTTCAATTCCAAATGATCTAGAACTTCTTGCATCCAATCGATGTGTTTCGCATAGGTATAGTCCGATTGCGCTGCGGGCTTATCTGACTTTCCAAAACCGACCAAGTCAGGTGCAATGACCCGCATTCCACCAGCGACCAAAATTGGAATCATGGTGCGGTACAAAAAAGACCAACTGGGCTCCCCATGGAGGAGTAAAACTAAGGGATGATCGGGATTTCCTTCATCGAGATAGTGAACTCTTAAACCATCGGAAGTGGTATGGTAGTTTTCCTTAAATGGATAATCTATAATATTTTTAAATGCAGATTCGGGTGTTCTCAGGATTTTCATAAAGTACAATTTTGTAGTGGGTTTCCGGCCCAATTTACAGCTTCGGTCAGTAATTGTATGTAGTTTGGACTCTTGTAATAGTCAGCTTTATGCCCCAAGGCAGAATAAAAAGCCTTTCCCTTTCCAACACAGTTATACCATACGATTGGATGATCTTCACCCATGCCAAAATTTTTATCTTCTAGCGTACCATCTTCCAAAACACCGCTCATCACCATATCGGTTTCGTCTAGCGTATAGAGGATGTGGGCTCCTTTCTTTCGGGGACTGTCATAAAACACATACCATTCTTCTTCCTGATCCCACTGCAATGGAAGTGCTTCACAAGCAGGAAAACGCTCGGGACATTCTTTATTGAGGGTTCCAATTTGGAACTGAGGTACCATCGGATGGTGTGAAAATTCTGCACGGATAACTTCTTCATAGTACCACTCCCACTGACGGGAATTGTCTCCCGATCCATGGAAACCAACAAATCCGCCGCCGCCTTCCAAATAGTTTTTAAAGGCCGCTCGTTGTGTTTCGTCCAGTGTGTTTCCGGTAACATTGTTCCAAACCACAACATCAAAAAAAGCAAGCTGTTCAGGAGTGTAGATCAAACTGTTGTCTGTTACGGTAAGGTTCCAGCTGTTCTCTTTGGCAAGGCTACGGAACAATTCTTTTGCAGCTGGAATCGCATCTTCGTGCACCCAACCGTTGGCTTTGGAATAGAGCAATACATTGAAGTCTGCTTGGTTCAGATTTAGAACTGCTGACTGAGACTCTGAGTTTTGATGATCTGTGTCTGGTGCTAAAAATGTATTTTTAACAACAAAAAACAATAAGAGAATTCCAAGAAAGGCAATACTATATTTTTTCATAACCAACTAGTTGTAAGGTGGGGTTCGTTTAATGTTTAAGCTACTCCAAAGTATAAAAAATAATTTACTTCGGTAACGATGGACGCAATAGGTAACGATCAAACAAATTGCCATAAATAACAAGGCTCCAAGAGCAGACTGTAATAGTGTTCCAGAATACTTATAGTATTTGTAGATTCCAATTCCAAAGAGACTGCCGTAAAAGATAAAGTAGTGAACAATGTATATGCTCAGCGTTTTTTGACCAATCCACAACCAAAAGCCTTTAGAGAATATACGGTTCAATGCCATAAAGGCTGCGACTAAAAGGAAGACATCGCCTAGGCGGATGAAGAGGAAGTTGTTGTACGCCACTTGTCTAAAAAGTAGCCAATCGGTCTGATCGTATATCCAGATAAAGAAAGGTGATGATTTGTAAATCAACAACAAGCCAAGTACAGCAAAACCAATACTTTTCATTAGAAACTGCTTGGGTTGTGGACCAAACACTAGGGCAATACTAGCCCCAAGACTCACATAACCCAGCCATGGAAAAAGATAGAATACACCTCCGTTTGTCTTGGTCAAATAAGCTGCAAGGAACTTTGGTAGTACCGAAAAAGTAGTGTCCACATACCAAGGCTCGGTTATGAAGATCAACAGGCCAATGCCAAGAAATACAAAGCCTAAACTTTGTTTTAAATAATGAAATAAGGCATAGATGCTGACAGTAAAGATTAAGCCTAAGCCAATGATTTGTAAGACATCGGGTTTTAGAAAGGAAGCATTCAGCTGACCGTTCAATAGCATCGGAAGATTCAGACGCAATACATAGCCCCACAGAATCAGTTCCAAACCTCGTTTCAAGCCCTTTTTGACCCTCGGATTCCGAAAACCTTGGGTTGGGTTTTTAAGTAGTAAAAAAAGAACGACCCAGCCGGTTACTGTAAAAAATACGGGAGCGGTAAAGCCCCGACAATAAAGCCAGAAGTTGTAAAAGGAATTGGTTGTGTCTTTGAATAGGGGGTTTAAAATACCACTGACAAAATGCCCTTGGAGCATCATTAAAATGGCAAAGGCACGCAATGCATCCAAAAAATAAAGGCGTTGACTTTCTTTCATACGGTGTTTCCCTTTTACAAAAGACGAGAAATGATTTCAAACTACCTAATGGGGCAGGAGCAGAATTGCTCTGATACCTAGACCGACTTGAATTTCCAGTACTTATTGCTAGGCGCAGCTGCTTCATAGGTAACGGAATCATTTGAATCTACAGGCGTATAAGTCAACTTTCTTGCGTGTAGGCAAATGGATAGCGCCAAATATTTTTGATCAGAACCATACTTTTCATCTCCAATTATCGGCAGTCCAATATGGGCCAACTGCGCTCTGATTTGATGAAAACGACCCGTCTTAGGTTTAATTTCCAACAGATAACCCAAATTGTTTTGCTCTAAAACGCGATAGCTGAGCGAACATTTTTGAGCTCCTTTGGTATGGGCAGGGACAATTTCTGCTTGTTTCTTAAAGTTGTTTTTAAACAAAAAATGGTTCAATGTTTCTTTGTTTTGCGCTGGCTTTTTATGCACTATAGCCCAATAGGTTTTTTGAACCTTTCGACTGCTAAACAGTTCGTTGAATGCTACCAAAACACTTTTTTTCTTTGCAAAAAGAAGCACCCCACTGGTTACCCGATCCAACCGATGGATGACGCCTATATAGGGTTCACGCTTGCTTGTTTGTAGGTGTTTCTGTACCTGACTTTCTACAGTAAGTTCCTCAAATGGACTTTGTTCGCTGATGAGTCCAGCGACTTTGTTTATTACTATATAGCCTTTGTTTTCATGAATTACTTCAAGCTTGGACATGGTTTTTATTTAAGTGTGTAAAGATAGGGGATAGTAGGGGTACTTGTGGAGGAGATGGGATACATTTTAGGTTTTTATTGCTGAATAGTAACTCCATGTGGTCCAAGCTATAAAAATACATGATCTCGATTTTTTTTTAGAAAAACATTAGGATTTTTTTATTAAATTTTACCACTGTTCATAGTTGTAAAACGTTTTATATTTTAATTTCCAGATTGAATGATTTTTATTTCGTTAAAATAATTCCCAGCTATTAAACCAATTGTCAGAGTTCTGTCCGTAGCAGATTGGTTTTCGGTCATAGAAATTTAGATTTCATTGGCGTTTCTTTTTTCGATTGTAAATACAGTTTCTTCAACAAAAACCTTAGCTTAAATTCGAAATGTACATGTTAATTGTTATTATAGAAAATTTTGTTTCAAATAAGTAATTTCGATTGAGTAGAAAAAAGCCCCAATAAAGGGGCTATTTAAAAATTTTAATCTTCTTTTTTTTTAATTCCGTATCCTGTCAACTGGTTTTTTCCACCCCACTTCTGCTTTTTTTGCTTTGGTTTATAACAGACGGAAAACCCATCATAAACCCCATTTTTATATGCTTGTGGGTAATGAGACGCACTTATAGTACTCTGATATACTCTTTTAGAAGTTTCATCACCAATAGCATATGCTTTAGCTAGATTACACCCAACTGCATAACCTTGTTTAGTGAGTGTTGCATTTGTTGTATCGCCTTTTTGTGCAAATGCTGTTTTACATCCAAAAACAGCAATACAAATTAAAATTAATTTTTTCATTTTTCATTTTTTTAGAACGACTATTCAACTTTTAATTAAAAAAATGAATAGTCCAAATTTATTTTAGTTCGATTTTTATTTTGGATTACTAATCCTCTTTTAGCATTATATTATTTTAAGACAAAACTTGATTTAAATTAACTATAAATACCGTTTATGTACTTTTAGGTTTGTTTACTTCTACTATATCGAAAGTTCTATTTAACAATACATATACTACAGGGCTGTATTGTTGAACACTTGATTCTTGAGATTTGATGAAAAGGATCTATGGGACTGGGGTTGTCTTGGACTTTAGTTTCATACAACAGCTGAGGCATTGCACATTCTAGCAATGCAGTACAGGAATACCCTCTATTGAGATAAAAGCGTAGGTTATTCATATAAAGAAGAACACGATTTGGAGCAGTTCTTTTCAAATGTATATATATTCATTTAAAGCACAAAATAAAACACTTAGGAATCTATTGTTGTTCAGTTCGTTAAATAAAATGACTAACGTAAAGCATCCATTTTTTTCTGAATGGCATCTAGTCCAAGGTTTCCAATACTCCCAATATGAGTATGGGCTACAGATCGGTTGGGTTGGTAGTTGCCAGCATCAATGGCGGTTCCGAGTTCACGATACGCATCACGAAAGGGCATACCGTCTTGTACTTTAGCGTTTAGTGTATCGACACTGAAGAGGTAATCGTATTTCTTTTGATCTGTAATATTTGGAGTTACCTCAATTTTTGGAAGACTAAACAGCAGCATATCTAAACAAGCTTTTAGTTCTTGAATACCGTCAATGATGGGGCCTTTGGCTAGTTGCAATTCCCGATGATAACCAGAAGGTAAGTTGGTTGTCAGCAGGGTGAGTTGTGTTGGGAGTGCTTGTAAGGCGTTGCACTTCCCACGGATGAGTTCAAAAATATCCGGGTTTTTCTTATGCGGCATAATGCTGGAACCTGTGGTCAGGTTGTCGGGGAAGGAAATGAAATTGAAATCCTGTCCCATATACAGACAGATGTCCATGGCAAATTTAGCGAGGGTACTACCCACCATACTAAGAGCAATGGCAGTTGTTTTTTCTACCTTACCACGGCTCATTTGTGCAGCAACTGCATTGACTTTTAGAGTGCTGAAATTGAGTTGTTCGGTGGTAAATTCTCGGTCAATCGGAAACGAACTCCCAAAACCGGCTGCGCTACCCAAGGGGTTTTGATCGGCTAGGGTATAGGCGGTATTCAAAAAATGAACATCATCGATCAGACTTTCGGCATAGGCCGAAAACCACATCCCAAAAGAGGAAGGCATGGCAACCTGCAGGTGGGTGTATCCTGGGAGGAGACCCTTCTGATGTTGCTCTGCTAGCTGCATGAGTAAATCAAACAATTGGAATACGGTTTTTTTGATGCTGCTCAATTCATCTTTTAGATACAAATGCATGGCAACCAAAACCTGATCGTTTCGTGAGCGAGCTGTATGTATTTTTTTTCCAAGATCACCCAGCTGTTCCGTAAGAACATGCTCAATTTTGGAATGCATGTCTTCAAATTCTTCTTCGATAACCAAACTACCGTTGGTAGCCTTTTCTTGCAACTGACTCAGTGCGGTACTCAATAAGTCGGCTTCTTTTTGTGTAAGAAGGCCTATTTTGGCTAGCATCTGTGCATGGGCACTTGAGGCTTCACAATCATAGGCAGCTAATAGCAGGTCGTATTCCCGATCGCTACCAACTGTAAACTGATCTACTTTTTGATGTGCTGCGTTTCCTTTTTGCCAAAGTTTCATAAGATTTCGTTTAAGAGGTTGATGTATATAGCAATTCCTTCCTCGATTTCCGATACGTGGATGAATTCATTTGCTGTGTGTGATCGGGTAGAATCTCCCGGGCCAAGTTTTAGCGATGGACAAGATAGTTTCGCTTGATCCGAAAGAGTAGGCGAACCATAGGGTTCTCTTCCTAAGCCAATTCCAGCCTCAACTAATTCGTGGGTTATAGGAATAGAAGAGGAGTTTAAGTTGGTGGATCTAGGAGTTAGCGTACAGGGTGCTTCTTGTTGGAGTAAGTCTACAATTTCTTGGTTCGAATAACAGTCGTTTACTCGTACATCAACGACCATATGTACATCGGCTGGAACAACATTGTGTTGCTTCCCGGCGCTGACTTGGGTTACAGTCATTTTTACAGGACCAAGTACTTCCGATTCCTTTTCAAAAGTAAAATTGTTGAACCAACGAAGTACTTCTGGGAGTTTCATGATTGGGTTATCGGCATTAGGATGAGCTGCATGACTTGCGGTTCCGCTAATCACTGCATCAAAAACTACCAAGCCTTTTTCTGCAACCGCCAATTGCATCAGGGTGGGTTCGCCAACAATTGCAACGTCAATTGGAGGCAGCGTTTTTAAAAGAGAATTTAACCCCAAAGGCCCCGAACTTTCTTCTTCTGCTGTTGCGGCGATAATGAGGTTGTACTTGGGGTTGGGGTGTTCGTAATAATGCGTGAAAAGCGCAATTAGAGAAACCAAAGGACCACCTGCATCATTACTTCCTAAGCCAAACAATTTTCCCTCTTCTATATGCGGATGAAAGGGGTCTTTGGTGTAAGCACTGTTGGGTCTTACCGTATCGTGATGAGAGTTTAAAAGCAGTATCGGTTTATCTTCTTGAAAGTTCTGATTGAAGGCATAGATGTTGTTGTTTTCCCGTGAAAAAGGAATATCATGTTCCGTAAACCATTGTTCTAGCCTTTGGGCTGTGCCTTCTTCTTCGCTTGAAAACGATTGTATTGCGATTAGATCTTGTAAAAGGCTCAAGGCTTCTTGGGTCAGTATTGTGCTCATATTTATAGGGTAATAGAGGTGTGTTTTATGGAACTGCTAATCATCTCGGGTTTCCCGATGGCAACTTTCGAGACTCCTTGGTTGAGGGCGTCAAAAGCGTTTTTCATTTTGGGAAGCATCCCTTGGTGTATTATTTTTTGATCGAGCAGTTCTTTATACTTTTTAGTGTCGATATTTTCAATCAGCGAGTTGGGATCTTCCAGTGATTGTAGAACACCCAGTTGCTCAAAACAATAGTATAGATTCACCTCAAACTGTTTGCTTAGTGCAACAGCAAGTTGCGAAGCTATGGTGTCTGCATTGGTGTTGAGTAGTTGTCCTTTTCCATCATGGGTTAGCGCACAACAAACGGGACTAAGTCCTTGGTTTAGGAGTTGAGTGAAGAAGGGAGTATTTACCGATGCTACATTACCCACCCAGCCATAGTCAATTGCAGCTACAGGCCTTTTGATGGCTTGGATGGCATTTCCATCTGCACCCGATAACCCAATAGCATTACAGTCAAGTCCTTGAAGCGTGGCGACAATACTTTTGTTTACTTGCCCTGCATAAATCCCCGTAATGAGCTCTAAGGTGTCTGTATCGGTAATTCTACGTCCTGCATTCATTTGTACTGGAATTCCCAAACGCTCTGCCCACTGACTGGCTTTTTTACCACCGCCATGTACAAGTATTTTTGGCCCTATCAGATCTGCAAAGCCCTGAAGAAAGGGAAGTAAAACAGCTTCGTTTTCTATGACATTCCCGCCGACTTTTACAATGCTAAGTTTAGACATGATCCAAAAGAGTTTTTAGAACCGCCTGTGCCGCAAAGGTTCTGTTGTTGGCTTGTTCAATAACCAAAGAGTTTGGATGATCCAAAACGCCATCAGCAACTACAATGTTTCTGCGAACTGGGAGACAATGCATGAACTTCGCATTATTGGTTAATTCCATTTTCTCTGTGGTAAGCATCCATGCATTATCTGTCCGTAATATGGAACCATAGTTTTCGTAAGAACACCAGTTTTTGGCATAGACAAAATCGGCATCTTTTAGGGCTTCTTCTTGGTTGTGAAGCACCGGAATGTTTTTGGTGATTCTTGGGTCAAGATCATAACCTTCTGGATTGGTAATTACAAAATTGGCCTCTTGGGTTTGCATCATTTGTGCAAATGAATTTCCAACAGCATGGGGGAGTGCTTTGGGGTGTGGCGCCCAGGTCAATACAACCTTAGGTTTGTGCGGTGTTGGATATTCCGAAAGGGTAACCGCATCGGCAAGAGCTTGCAGGGGGTGCCCCGTTGCGCTCTCCATATTGACGACTGGAATACTAGCATATCGAGCAAAGCTGTTCAATACAATCTCTGCCTCATCTTGTTCTTTGTCGGTCAAAGATGCAAAGGCACGTATGGCTACCACATCACAGTATTGAGAAACAATAGCTGCTGCTTCTCGAACATGTTCCGATCGGATTCCACGCATTTCGGTACCATCTTCAAATTCCAATGCCCAAGCTTCATTCGAAAAGTTCATAATCATGGTATTGAACCCTAAGTTTTGTGCTGCCTTTTGTGTGCTCAAACGGGTTCTTAAACTGGGATTAAAAAAAAGAAGTCCCAAGGTTTTTCTTTTCGCATGCTGTTCAAAAGCAAAGGGATCTTTCTTTAAGCTTTTAGCCAAGGCTAAAGTTTCTTCAAAATCTGGAAGATCGGCTAAGGATATAAAGTTTTTCATACGTTAGTTGCTATGTTCTTTTAAAGCTTCTTTTAAGCAGTTAAAAAAGTGATCTATGTGTTTTTTCTGAACTGTTAAAGGGGGCAGAATCCGCAAGAGGTTTTTATTACTACTCCCGCCGGTGAATATTTTTTTATCATAAATCAACGTTTTGCGTAAAGGTCCAACTTCAAAATCAAATTCGAGTCCCAACATTAATCCTCGACCTTTAATTTTTTTAAGTTCAGGAATACTGTTTGCTTGCGCAACAAAATAGGGTTCTAATTCTTGTGCCTTGGCTTGTAGTTTTTCTTGCTCCAATACTTCCAAAACGGCTATCGATGCCGCACAAGCTAGGTGGTTTCCACCAAAGGTAGTCCCGAGCATTCCGTACTGCGCTTCGATACTCGGATGCACCAAGATGCCTCCAATCGGAAAACCATTGCCCATTCCTTTGGCCATGGTTACAATATGCGGTTCGATTTTATATTTTTGATAAGCAAAAAAGGTCCCCGATCTTCCAAATCCAGACTGTACTTCATCTGCAATTAAACAGGCTTCGTGTTGCTTACACAAGCGTTCCATATCGTAGACAAAGGCTTCAGAAGGTTCGTCCAAACCACCAACTCCTTGGATGGCTTCAAAGATAACGGCACAAACATCTCCCTTTTTCAATTCGTTTTCAAGAGCTAAAGTATCATTGAATGCTAAAAAAGTAACTTCTTGTTGTTGGTTTAAGGGTGCATTGATCTTGGGGTTATCTGTGGCAGCAACTGCAGCACTCGTTCTGCCGTGAAAGGCGTTTTTAAATGCAATGATTCTTTTTTTGTTGGTATGAAAAGAAGCTAGTTTCAACGCGTTTTCAATCGCTTCTGCTCCCGAACTGCACAAAAATAATTGGTAGTCATGACAACAGGAGTGATGGCCAATGGCATCGGCTAGTTGTTGTTGTAACGGATTTTGGATGGCATTCGAATAAAACCCAATTTGATCCAACTGCTCTTTTATCCTTTTCACATAGTGCGGATGACCATGCCCGATTGAAATAACGGCGTGCCCTCCATAAAGATCTAAGTATTCTGTTCCCTCAGCATCGTATACATACACGTCTTTTGCGCGAACAGGCGTAACGTCATACAGGGGATATACATCAAATAATTTCATGGTTTATTGATTTGAGATGTCGTTGATTTTATTGAATGAAGCCGCCAATCCTTGAATTAGAGAAGAACTAAGCCCTTGGTGTTCCATCTCGTTTAAACCGGTAATAGTACACCCACGTGGCGTAGTAACCTTGTCTATTTCTGCTTCCGGATGGGATTTGTTTTCGAGTAAAAGAGTTGCAGCGCCCAAAGCAGTGTATACCGACATGTCCATAGCTTCTTTTGCTTCAAAGCCCAATTGGACACCTCCTTGGGTCATGGCACGAATTAAGCGCATCCAAAAGGCAATCCCACTGGCACAAATAACAGTTGCCGCTTGCATATGTTCTTCTTCAATGGTAATGGAAGTCCCCAATCCATTGAATATAGCCGATGCAATATCGATGCGTTTTTTACCTGCTTCATTTGAACAAATACAGGTCATCGATTTCCGTACTGAAATAGCTGTATTGGGCATGCTGCGGATGATTGGAAATTGGGTGCCCAAAATGGCTTCAATCCGATCGATCTTAAATCCTGTTATGGTTGAAATCAAAACATGCTTATCGGTCAAGTCGGGTTTAATAGCTGTCAGTATTTTTTCGAATTGTCCGGGTTGTACTGCAAAAATGATGATATCCGATTTGCGAATGGCTTCGGAGTTATCGGTTGTTAAGAATACGTTTTTATGTGCTCCCCATTCTGCAAGAGAACTGATGTCCCTCTTTGTTAGATATAGGGTAGTAATTGTATTGTTGATTAATAATCCTTTGGCGATACTCAGGCCTAAGTTTCCAGTTCCTATGATTGCTATTTTCATGTTGTTTTATTTAGAATTAAAAAGTTGAAGCTTTCAGGTTGAGCCCTAAACCTTCTTCCCATCCGAAAATCAAGTTCATGTTCTGAATTGCCTGCCCCGATGCTCCTTTGATTAGGTTGTCAATTACTGAAGTAATCAGTAAAGTGCCTTCGTGCAGGTGGAGGTGTAAAAAACAATTGTTTGAATTAATTACCTGCTTCAATGCGATCTCTTGTTTAGAAACATGAGTAAAAGGATCGTTTGCATAATAGTCGGTATACAAAGCAACTGCTTCTTCTAAGCTGCCATCGAATGCAGTGTAGGCCGTTGCAAATATTCCACGCGTAAAATCGCCCCGTTGCGGCAGAAAATGGATTTGAGTCGCTTCACCTTGAAGTTCATTGATACTCTCGCCAATCTCGCCTAGATGCTGATGAGTAAAGGGTTTGTACCAAGACATATTGTTGTTTCTCCAACTGAAATGCGCCGTAGCCGAAAGACCTACCCCAGCGCCCGTACTTCCAGTAGTTGCATTGATGTGGATGCTGTTGGTCAATTTTTGAGCAGTTGCCAAAGGGAGTAAAGCCAATTGAATTGCAGTTGCAAAACAACCGGGGTTAGCAATGGCAGTTGCTTGTTCAATAGCTTCTTTGTTTCGTTCGGGTAAGCCATAGATAAAGGTTCTTCCCATAAATTCGCTGTCGGCATTCAATCGGAAATCATTGCTTAAATCAATGATGAGGGTTTGCTCAGAGAATTTATTTTGTTCCAAAAACTTGGAAGAATTCCCATGTCCTAGACAAAGAAAAACTACGGATACCTCTAGGTTTACTTGATCGGTAAAATCAATAGAAGTTGAGCCCAATAAGTCGGGATGTGTTTCACTCAATGGAAAACCAGGTCGAGTTGTGCTGTAAACAAAATCTAAAGTTAAGCCCGGGTGGTTGAGAACCAATCGGAGAAGTTCGCCCCCCGTATATCCAGATCCGCCAATTATTCCTGCTGTTTTCATGTTGTTTCGGTATTATTTACACTTCCGTAAATGGTATGTGCGTTTGCTGTTATTTTGATAAATCCTTTGGCATCGTCTGCCGTCCAACCTTTATTCATTTCTCCATAACTTCCAAAAGAGGCATTCATCAGGTCATTGGGCGATTGTACACCTTCTAGTTCAAAGCGGTAGGGATGTAAGCTTACGATAACGGAACCATTGACTGTTTTTTGACTGCTTTTCAGAAAAGCTTCGGTGTCTCGCATTACAGCATCCAAGTAATTTCCTTCATGCAGAAGCATACCGTAGAAACTTCCTAGTTGTTCTTTTTGAAACTGCTGCCACTTAGATAGCGTGTGCTTTTCGAGTAGATGATGTGCTTTTATAATGATCAAAGGCGCAGCAGCTTCGAAGCCAACCCGTCCTTTGATTCCAATAATGGTATCTCCAACATGAATATCACGTCCAATGGCATAAGCTTTGGCTATTTCTTGTAGTTGTTGAATGAGGGCTACAGGTTTTCCTGCTATTCCATTGATTCCAGCGAGTTCTCCCTGTTCAAATTCGAGTGTAATTTTTATGGGTTCAGTCGCGGTAAGCTGACTGGGGTATGCCTCGCTCGGGAGGGCTTTGTCTGAAGTTAAGGTTTCGCTGCCTCCAACACTTGTTCCCCACAACCCTTGGTTGATGGAGTACTGTGCTTTTTCCCATGACATTTCAATTCCTTCTGATTTCAGATAGGCGATTTCTGCTTCTCGAGAAAGTTGTTGGTCTCGTATGGGTGTAATGATTTGTATTGCTGGAGCCAAAACTTGAAAAATTAAATCAAACCGAACCTGATCGTTTCCTGCTCCCGTACTTCCATGTGCGATATAGGCAGCATCAATACTTTTGGCGTATTGAATGATTTCGATGGCCTGTACAATGCGTTCTGCACTTACCGATAGGGGATAGGTGTTATTTTTGAGGACATTACCGTAGATCAAATACTGTACAATTTTATCGTAAAAAGTTTGAAGTGCATTGATGGAACGATAGGTAGTAGCGCCCATTGCGTAAGCCTTTTGTTCTTGTTCTACTATTTCTTGGTCGCTAAATCCACCCGTATTTACACTTACAGCATGAACTTCATAGCCTTCTTGTGAAAGCGTTTTTAAACAGTAGGAAGTATCTAAACCGCCACTGTAGGCGAGGACTAATTTTTTCATTTGGATTTCTTTTTAAAAAGACCGCTTAAAAAGCGTGTAGTTTTTGTTTCGTTTTGTTTTTTCTCGTTGGGATCATGAAGCATTCCGGTACAAAGGCACATAGTTCGTTCGGTTCGGGTGAGTACATCATAGTTTTTACAGGTTTGGCAGCCTTTCCAAAATTCTGGATCATCCGTAATTTCAGAAAAGTGAACGGGCTTGTAACCGAGTTCGTAATTGATTTTCATTACAGCCTGCCCCGTAGTGATGCCAAATATTTTTGCGCCAGCGTATTTTTCAAGCGATAATTCAAAGACTCTTTTTTTGATGGCTTTGGCTAGGCCTTTCCCTCTAAATTCTGGAGAAACAATAAGTCCAGAGTGTGCTACGTACTTTCCGTGTCCCCAAACTTCGATATAACAGAAGCCTGCAAATGCATCGTCAATTAAAGCAATTACGGCATTACCGTTTTCCATTTTTTTACTGATGTACTCCGGAGTTCTTCGGGCAATTCCAGTTCCTCGATCCTTGGCCGATTCGTCTATACAGAGACTAATGGTTTTTGCTAAATGTATATGGGTTGAGCTGGCAATAACGATTTTCATTATTGTAGTTTTTAGTTAAAAAAAAAGAATGTAAGATTTGAGATTGAAACTGGACGCACCTGAGTTCCCTGAAGAAAATTACCCCTAGGGGCGGCGACAAAATACACGAGGAAACCTGCTGTTTGTTGGAACAGTAGTAATATTTGTATGTGTATTGCTTCTTTTCATAAGATGATACAAAGTTGGATCATTCTCTTTAGAATACCAAACTTGATGTGATTTTTCCGAATTTCTCAAAAAACATTCGTTTTGTCTTAGTTTCACGTATTTTTGCCCTGTGATCGACCGTTTTAAATTACATATCGCCAGTAAATTCCAAAACTTCAAAGAGCAGAAATTGCTTTTAGCCTTCAGTGGAGGGTTGGATAGTAGGGTTTTACTGGATTTATTGTGTCAACTAGAAATTGATTTTTCTGTGGCTCATTGTAATTTTGATTTACGTGCAGATGCCAGTGAGGCGGACGCTCTCTTTTGTGCTCAAATTGCTGAACAACATCAGCTTCCTTTTTTTATTAAAAAATTTGATACCATGAATTTTGCAGAAGAGCAGAAGGTATCTACTCAAATGGCTGCTCGTGAACTTCGTTATACCTGGTTTAACGAGCTCAAAAAACAAGAGGGGTTTACACACATTTTAACCGCACATCATTTGGATGATCAATTGGAAACCTTTATGATTAATGTAGGGCGGGGAACAGGCCTGAAAGGGCTTCGTGGTATTGGTACCGATAAAATCCTCAGACCGCTTTTGAACTTTTCTAAAGATGAAATTGAGCAGTATGCCCAAGCGCATTCAATCGAATGGCGCGAAGACGCATCCAACGCACAAGATACTTATTTGCGAAATCATTTAAGACATCATGCAATTCCGCAATGGAAAGCTGCACAAGAAAATTTATTGCAGCAAGTCGCACAGACTTTTGATCACCTCAGCCTGGCACAAGAGGCCTTGTCGGTTGTTGTGGATACTTTCAAGGAAAAGCATTTTATACAGCAAGAGGATGTAATTTCTATTCCTCTTGATGCTTTGTTGGAATTGAACCCTCGGGTATATTATTTACATGCATTGTTCGAAACCTATGGCTTTAGTCATGTTGCCGATTTAGAGTCCTTATTAGTGGCGCAAAGCGGAAAACAGTTGGTATCATCTTCTCATCGTTTGATACGAAATAGAGCAGTATTATTATTGAGTCCCTTAAAAAGTGAACCACAAGTTGACGAATTTTCATGGACACCGACCCAAGATTTAACAGATCCTATAAAACTTATACTTGCCGATAAGCCACTCAACACAGCCAATACAGCTGTTTTAGATGAAAATAGATTAAAGTATCCTTTGCTTCTTCGTAAATCTCGCGAGGGAGATTACTTTTTTCCAGTTGGGATGAAAGGAAAAAAAAAGCTGAGCAAGTTTTTTAAGGATCAAAAATATTCTACTTTAGATAAAGAAAACCAGTGGATCCTCTGTTCCGAAGATCAAATTGTATGGGTGGTTGGCCAAAGAGTTGACACTCGTTTTGCTGCAAATTCAGAAACCCTTAACCCCTTAATTATACGTTTCCATTGAAAAAATATTATATTCTACTCCTGTCTTTTTTGAGCCTAATTGGTTATGCACAAGGGGATGACGAACCCGTAGCTTGGACAATTTCGGTCAATCGAATTTCTGCCACTGCGGTCGACCTGCAATTTGATGCAACCATTGCCGATAAATGGCATTTATATAGTTTAAAAGAATTTGAAGATGGGCCCTTACCCACCGAATTTACTTTTGAAATGGACTCTCTAAAAGTGCGTTTGGATGGCCCCATGACCAGCAGTGAACCAAAAATTGAATTTGATGCGATTTTTGAAATTGACCTACCTTTTTTCGAGTATAAAGCCCGCTTTACGCAACGTCTGGAGCTTTTAGATTCATCCCTAGAACAAATTAGCGGGGAGATCAACTATCAGGCCTGTGACGATCGACTGTGTATTTTCCGAACTGAACCTTTTACGCTTTCGCTTCAAGGAAAAGCCATCGTCGCTTCAAACATTAAAATCACTGCAGAAGATCAGTTGCGCTCAGCTGCATTGACTTTGAATATAAAGAACAAAGATTACTTACAAGATGCCCTGGTAAATACAGATGATTCTTCTCCATTATTAACCCTCTTTTTACTGGGCTTTTTAGGTGGTTTAATAGCGATTCTCACCCCATGTGTTTTTCCTATGATCCCCCTTACGGTTTCATTTTTTTTAAAACAAGCAACTAGTTTGCGTAAAGGTGTTTTCAACGCCTTATTATATGGTTTTTTTATTGTGTTCATCTATGTGTTGCTCAGTCTACCTTTTCACTTTTTAGACAGTTTAAATCCGGAAATTTTAAATACCATAGCCACTAACGTTCCTTTAAATCTGTTCTTTTTTGCAATCTTTATTTTCTTCGCTTTTTCCTTTTTTGGCTATTATGAGTTGACCCTACCAAGCAGTTGGGGAAACACAGCCGATTCCAGTTCCAATATGAAAGGTGGAATTGGTATTTTCTTTATGGCATTGACTCTGGCCATTGTTTCTTTTTCTTGTACGGGACCGATTTTAGGATCTCTACTTGCTGGTAGTCTCACCACCGATGGAGGCGCTATGCAGCTTACTGTTGGAATGACAGGTTTTGGTTTTGCGCTTGCCTTGCCTTTTGCACTCTTTGCTTTATTTCCAAACGCATTGAATGCCTTACCGAAATCGGGGGGATGGATGACTACAGTAAAAGTTGTATTAGGGTTCTTGGAACTAGCATTGGCTTTAAAATTCTTATCCAATGCCGATCTTGTTTCTCATTGGGGTTTACTAAAGCGTGAAGTCTTTATAGGGATATGGGTATTTTTAGCCTTTGGACTTACGCTCTATCTTTTTGGACTGATCCGTTTCCCTCACGATCAAAAAGGGAAATTATCCAAGGCTAGAATCGGGACTGGGGTTTTGAGTTTACTGTTGACCGCCTACCTGTCTTTTGGTTTGTTTTCTAAAGAGAATACGTTGCAGTTATTGAGTGGTTTTCCACCACCAGAATTTTACAGTATATATGCTACAGATAACGAATGTCCACTTGGATTGGAGTGTTATAAAGACTTTGAAACAGGATTGGCGGTTGCCCAAAAAACAGGGAAACCCATCCTACTCGATTTTACTGGTTGGGCATGTGTGAATTGTCGTAAAATGGAAGAAAATGTGTGGTCGCAACCCGAAATTTTTAATCTGCTGAACGAGGAGGTAATTCTAATTTCATTATACATCGATGACAAAAGTGAGTTGCCAGAAAATGAAGTCTTTAATTTTCAATACCCTGACGGCCGTGTGCGAACAATCAATACCATTGGTGAAAAATGGGCCAGCTTTCAGAGCTTGAATTTCAATTCGGCATCCCAACCTTTTTATGTGTTGATGCATGCCGATGGAACGTTACTGAACAGCCCTATACAGTATACAGATGCTTCGACTTATTCCGAATGGTTGCAAACGGGTTTACAGAATAAGTAATTACTTTTTCGTGCTTGGATCATAAACAGCTACTGCAATTTTAGAATCGGCTGTACCGTAGTATAAGAACCATTTTTCTTTAAAAAAAACAAGGCCTTCTACGAAGCAAACCTCGTTGATTTCCCCAACCTTTTCGTAGTCCTTATCAGGATAAATGAAATAGGAGTCGGTGCGTTCAATTAGTTTATAGGGTTCTGTTTTATCAAACAATGCTTGTCCTGCTGCATAGGTGAACTTTGGCAGAGCAGGATCATTGAAGTTTGCTGCATTACTTGCGTTATAGATGAGGGCAATTCCGTTTTCAGTATAAATTGCATAGGGGCCAGATTCGACCAAACGACTGTCAAAGAATCCTTTTCGAGGGTGTAAAACTGAGATCAGTGCCCCATTTTCTTCATTCACCGCAGGTTCCCAATGGATAAGATCAGTTGATGATGCCATATATAAATTGGTATCTCCAAAGTACATCCAATATTGACCTGCTATTTTTTTAGCCACCTGTTGGTTGCCTATTTGTTCTGTAACAATTGCACCCGCTTTGGACCAGTGATCTTGGTATCGCTCTTGCGATAGAACCAATCCGTGTTTGTTCCAATGAATCAAATCGGTAGAGGATGCGATACTCAAACGAGCGGTTTTCCCATCATAAGCGGTATAGGTCATGAAATAAGTACCTTTTTCATCAATCACTATTCTTGGATCTTCTACACCATCAAAATAGCAAGATTTACACTCCAACGAATAAGGTTCTCCATCTGTTTTACGGTAGTTCCATTCTTCTTTTTTATGTACATCTTGATCGGGATAAAATACGGGACTTGCCTTTTTAGTGAATTGAATTCCGTCGGAACTATAGGCGAGTCCAATCCGCGAAGTTCCCCATTGGTCTTGGGCACGGTATAGCATGAATACGGTATCATTCCGAACAATAGCAGCAGGATTCAATACATTGCGCTCTTCCCAGAAAACTTGGTTTTGAGTAATAGGATCGGTAAAGAATAGCTCGTTGTCGGGCTTAAGAATGGGGTTTACGTCGTCCTGTTTTTCGAAATGTGGAAAACTCCAATCTGAAGAATTTACTGTTGCTTTTTCTGCCTTAGGGCTACAACTCAACAATAGGGTTGCGCATACTGTAAGAATTAAATACTTCATGTATAAAAGGTTTGATTCGAATGTAATGTAAGTTAAAAAGAAATCAATGGAGGTGGATTGTTTTTTATTTCTGTCGGGTAGTTTATAGAATAA
>Ga0209711_10000624_pt1 | contig 35993 bp, 28 predicted proteins | sample ArcticOcean_MG_C_7_FD_187441 | JGI IMG/M metagenome (GOLD analysis project Ga0209711, IMG submission 187441) | Marine microbial communities from western Arctic Ocean - ArcticOcean_MG_CB11_88 (SPAdes) (version 2) | ecosystem: Environmental > Aquatic > Marine > Oceanic | place: Arctic Ocean...
ACAAACTCAAAGGACTCGGATATATTCATATCATCGAGTGACGGGTTCAGTGTTGTTGTGAGTATTTAGGACAATATTGGCAATCAAGTCTATGCGCACTCGTTCCGTTGAGTGTGGTGGTGGGGCTGCTGAGTTTGGTGGACGGTGTGGTTTTTGCTTCCAGAGAATACAAAAGGGGTGTGATGTGCAAAACCACATATCAGCTACAAGACTACTCATGCATAAAGAATGTTCGGTGCAGGACCTTGGGTTATGTGGGGGATGCTCGTGTCCTTTGAAAGCTGACGTCATAGCGGTCAATTATGCAATTTCACAACGCAGCTGTGTGTCGTGTGCGGTGAAAAAAAAATGGAAGTGCGCTCCAGCGCTGGGGAAATTGAACCGACTTTCTAGTTTTTTTAAAAAGATCGATAAAAAAATCAGTTAAATATAAATAGGTAAATTTCCCAGTGCAAAAAGCGCAAAAAATGGGATTCTTCCTGATAGATTACCTTCCGATGGTGTACGAGCTTCGTGACGGAATATTGCAACACCGAGAAGCTTCCATCCTACCAATTGTCTCCCGGTTGGACGCGTTCGTGAATGCGTCGAAGAGCGAGGCGCTGCACGGAGACGCCGTGTTGGCGCGTCTCTACATCGCGCTCGATTCGTGCGGTCTCGAACGAACGGCCACGCAACGTTTTTTCCACAAGACCTTCGTCATGTCCGTTCTTCCTTGGATTTACGGCAAGAGGGATTTTTCTAGGTTCAGGGAGCGGATTCTCCATCAGAATGGTGTGGTGAGCAGTGATAAATACAATCAGTTCACCCTCATCAGCACGCCCCGCCGGTGGGGGAAGACGACCTCCGTCGCCGTGTTCTGTGCCGCCATGCTGTACACGGTCCCCGACGCGTGGATTTCCGTGTATTCGACGGGACGGCGCGCGTCCAAGTCGTTGAGCGATATGGTCCATAAATTCGTCCAGCGCTTGGAGGAAGGCGCGGGGCTTAAGAAGTCGAACGTGATTGTCAAGAATACCGAAGAGTTATTCTATGGCGGCGAAATCGCGTCGGACGTACGTCGGATGTACAGCTACCCCGCGACGGTCCAGGTGAGGGGGGTGTTTCACGAGTCGTAACTATCGTTTCGACTATATAAGCGTAATAGAAAGGGGGGCACACCTGACCCAAGTTGCGTATGTTCGGTACCATGCGACATCGGTCAGCCCCTCTTTTGGGGCTGGCAATCCTCGCGCTTAGCACTTTCGCGCACGCGAAAGAAGTTTTTACAATCACGGCCACATTCGCTGACACCGATCCTTATGGGCTAGCGGAATTCTCAGCTCGTCTGGACTTATGCACGGGCCCGGATGTTTTCAAGGCTCTGGGTAATGAATTGAAGGCTGATTGCGTTTCAAAACTCATGTCGCAATCAGCCACCTGTTCTGTGACACTGAGTGGTGCGTTTGTGTGCGTCATCGACGGCGTGTCCATTGATACCATCGATATGGAATTCAGTTGCGGCTCCGGCGGCTGTCCTAGCAGTAACACAGAGACTAAAGCGATCATGGACCTTGCGGCGGGCTGTGATGCTGCTGGGGACAGGGTGGATGTCACTGGTTTTGTGTCCGGTACGTGCTTCACCTCCGGGTATTGCATGACGCAATCACCCGAACCTACTCCCACGTCTTTCGGCGACTTCTGCCCCTCTGCGACTGGTGAGTACTGCTGCTCACCAAACGCCGCGCGGACCCCCGACGGCATTTTCCCCGTCTCCGACCCGCTACTTCCCGCGGGAGGACTAGACTTGTACAGACGGGTCGACCACGCGGCGAACATGGACATTAAGATCTTTTACGAGGTCCAGGCCCCTGCGCGACTGCAGCTGAAGGTCGAGGTGCCCTATGTCCAAGCAGAGTCGGCGCTGACGTACACGGAGAACGGCACTTCTATCACTACACCCATGTGTCCGACCTCGTACATGATCGATTTCGAGCCCCCGGTGGAGACCGTCCCGGACGGTTTCGTGGCTGACCCCTCCTCCCTAACCAGGCCGGAATGGCTTCCTCTCAGCCACTTCCCCAACGATGATAAACTTGGCCAACCTCGCTCCACGTGCGGCAACTACGACATGTCGTACTCGGGCAGTTCAGCTTTCGTCAGTGGGTTCAACTTCCCGACGGGTTCCGCCGGGGATACTAGCTTCACGTACGGCGATGTCCCGGCGGTCGCGACGAACGCTGACGGGACTCAAGTGTGGGACACAAGCCAGGGCACCGTCGGTATTCCCCATGGTGCTGTCACCTTCTGGAACAAGGGGGCGGCCATCGGCGACGCGGGTGACAAGCGTCTCAACTACACGGTCGGTGAAGGCGAAAACGGATATTTCGACCTCGTCAAGGCTTGGACTAAGTGTAAGAATATCAAAGATAACAAGCAGCTCGTCTCGAAGCAGGCCAACACCGATGATGTGGTCATCAACGGTGTGTCGTACCCCGTCGAGACGTACGAGTGGACTTTGTCGGTGTGCGCGGTAGGTTACTTCGGCAAAAACTGCAACTCGAGAACCGACACCCAGATGTACGCCAAGACATGCCGCAACATCCCGGCGTCGTTCAGTGTCACGCCGCAACAGATTGCGCACGTGACCGTCTCTCCCATCACCGAGGCGTTGGTGTCCAAGACGTTCCTCCAGACGGTCACCGCTTTCTCCAGCGACTGTAGCGAACTGCACGAACGCGTCGCCGTGACGCTCAACTTGGTGATGTTCGGGACCGACTACGAGATCGCCTCCTCCAAAATTCATGACCTGGTGTCCCCGCTTAACGTATTCGAAACTGCGGACGCCATGGAGGACTTCGTGGTCACTGAAAGCGCCCAGGCAACATTCGCGGATCACCTAGCCGCTGTTGCTGCTGCTTCTGGTAACGTTGGAGAGGGTGTGGTCGTGCTGGCTAAGAACACCGTCATCTCGGGCTCGGTGACGGTGTACTCCCGCAAGATCATCATCGTGTCCAAGTGTTACAAGACGGAGTGGAACAGCGCGGAGGGAACGCGCGCCAACCCCGACGTGTTCGCCGAGGCGATCACTGACACCGCGGGCAACGTCCTCGTCGACCTCGAAATCATCGTCGAGAAGACCAACGTCGTGGTCGACGGTGTTGCTCAAGATTTGACCGGCTCCGGGAAAATCATGAACACGCTGAACCTCCGCATCTTGGCGACTAAGGAGACTTTCATCCTGCCCACGGCGAACAAGCTGAAGCAGAAGGATGTCACCGCGTACCAAAAGCTGTACGGGCAATACAACACCGCCAAGCTCGACACGAATGTTGGACTCGTCAACGCACTTCCCGATAACGCGGTTCTGGAAGGAGGCGGTCAGCTGTGCTCGAAGCACCAGCTTATCGAGTACGATGCGCAAACGGCGAACCTCTTGCCGAACGCCGTCGGGGCGTGTATGCTCAAGAAAAGCGTCGCTACCGACCCCAAGTGGAACGCCTTGAAGGGAACCACCATCAAGTACCGGACGACGGGGATGGCCGAGTCCGCCGACTACACGTACGGGTGCTTCCCCGACTGGATCGACACGACAGGCGCTACTTTGGGATTGGACGGTGTGTATCTCTTCACAGGCCCCGTACCCCGCTTCGCAGGTGCTTTCGATTCGATGTTCTGGTTCGTACAGAAGCAGGGACTGGAGACGACGGAAAAAATCGCAAACGAATTCATGTCTGACCGTTTCGCAACGGCGCTGTTCTGGTACAACACTACCGGTGGCCCGGCCGGTGGTGGCAAGTACGTGGTCACAAAGAGCCCGCGGTTCGAGACTGCTCAGCTGAACTTCGACGTTAACCCCGCCGGGTGTGTGGGGACGTCCGGTGCCATGAAAAGCTCGTGCAACATGGCGTGTTTCGATCTGGTTGATGGACTCCTCACCGACCCCCAATCAATTGATGCGCGCGAGGTGCTCGTGCACCACGTGTCGGTGGCGGTGGTGGCGTCGGAGGTGGACTCGGTGCCGGGTAACAAGTTCGCAGCCAAAAAACACCGCCGTATCCTGCTTCAGTCGGTGTCGTCCACTGACCAGGGATCCGAATCGCTCGCCTCGGCAACGGCCACGCTCAAGGTCAACGCGGCGGTTCGGAACGTTGAGGTAGCTGCTCTCGAAAGTGAAACACGCAGCTTTGTCGGCCCCGAAAACTATGAGAAAATTTTCTTCCCCGTCACCTTCCCCCTCATCTTCCTGGCGGTGTCCGTTTTGGGCTCTGTCTTCACTTACAAGCGATACAAGGACCATACAAACATTGTACGATTCGCCAAGCTAAACAATGCGTATGAAGGAGCGTTGAACATGGCACAAAATCCATCATCTGCATTTCGCCGGCTCGGGGTCGCTCGGGGGGCAACTGGTGACGACTCAGCCACCACACCGTTTTTAGACCGATCTCCCCCGGTCAGGGGCTAAAACCCAAACCATAAAAAATCTTCAAAATCTAACTTGCTTTCCCTTTTTTCAATCCAATCATCATTTGTCCTCGAAATGAAACGTACACTCCTCTCTCTTCGCCACGCCGCGCTTTCGTCTTCCGCGCTTCCGCGATCCACGAGATGTGTATCATGTATCGTTTATTCATAGTTCTATAAACATGCCGAATGTTGAAAAGGTGAGGAGGAGTCTTGTCACGCATGAAATGATTTGCGTAATTATCTCATCCCCCACAAATTTCGGTTGTGCAGATCTTCGTGCCACCATGTAGAGGATCGCCCCGTTCCCTCCAAAGAAGCAGACTGTCGGTGCCCAGCCCCAATTCGCCGTGTCCGTAGCGAATTCTCGCGCCTCATACGCCGTCCAGAAGATGAGCGCCCATTGGCACGTGAACAACCCCACCGCGGTACTAAGCGGAAACCATGGCATGGTGCGGTTTGCTTTCGGCAACATTTTCTCCCGCTCCTGACCATACGTGACGATGACCAGAGCGACCGTGAGCGTCATTTGTGAGAGTAAGAACAGGAAGTCGTTCGCCCCAAGACCGATGGCGCATACCAAGACCGCGAGAGGCACGCTTAGCACGAACTCGAACCATCGGAATGGATTGACCCCGACAGTAACAACATTATTGAAGAACAAGTTCCACGGCTTCTTCCTGTCGTTTTTTTTTGTTGTCCACCACTTGTCCCCCAAGCACGCCACCGGCCAAACAATGGTCAGTAGATTGATGGCGGCCAGTGTGAACGCTAAGCTTATATCGCTATCGTACGTGGTGAACGCGTTCGAGCCATCACCGGCGCCCGCGTGTTTGAACGCGAGCTGCGTCCGGCGGTCCCACCGCATGCCCCCCACCACGCAACACCCGAAGCCAGCGAGCGTATTGACCACGGTTGTCCACACCAAACACCTGACTAATTTCTTCGCGTATAGTTGGTGGTTGTTGTCCATGGCTCTCTTACCGAAGTGCTCATGACATGGAGCGTTGCGTATATATAAAAACAGCTCGGTGTCTCAAAAAGAGAGATGAATCTCATTGCGTCGACCCCGCCGGCGACGAGCTTCGCCCCCCTGTCGTCATCCACCTTCGGTCAGGCGGGATTAACCCTCGTTTCGCATGACCCGATCAAGAGTGTGTCTGGGTTCCCGTCACCGACGACCTTCTCTAACGCGACACCGTCTGAAATCGGACAGCAGACCAACAAATCGCTCGTGTATCATTACTCGACCAAGAGCACAAACCCAGATGTGCTCGGTCCGGGGGCGCTCATTTTCATGTACCGCAACCCGCGCTGTTTCGGGCTAACGTGTCCCGATCGTTCCCAATACGTAGCGGACCTCATTGAGCTCAACCAGCGGTTCGAAATGATGGCGCAAACGGACAAACACAAGCAACTCTTCCCTTCTGCAGAGAGTGTGCTAAACGAGATCAGTTTCGTGGGGGTATTGAAGGGCGCGATCACCGGGTCCTCCAGGGAGCGACACCTCGGCACGTGCGTACTGAACAACGTGGTCGGTGAGCGTGCGTCCACCGTCAACGTCTGGACAAACGGAGCAAGGGAGGGGGTACCCCTGTACATCATCCTCACCAAGGCAAAAGCTACCAAAAACAACTCGCTGGTATGGAAGTTTGTGCCGTACGCTGGGCATGGTCCGCCCTTGAGTGCGCTCACGTACACGGAGGATGAGAAGACGCACGTCGGGGGGGCGATTTTCATCGGCACTGCCATGTCTTCCCCGACGGCGTGCGCAGAGGGTAACGAGAACTTACTAGACGACCACAAACGCTCAATGAGGCTAGCGAGCTATGCGGGCGGTGTGGACGTGTGTGTGGGGGTGTGACGTGTATGTGTACATGTTACTCTGTCAAAGAATCAATAAACGCTAGCAGTCTGTCCTTAACTTCGTCTTTTTGTAATACATCATTATGGTTTGCAGCTTTCACCGTCAAGAATTCGCGACGGCATAAAAGCGGAAACCCCTTCCAGAGCTCTTTCGCGTTCGACAGGGGTACAACGATATCACTCTCACCATGTGCGACGAATACGGGGATATTGGGGTCGAGGCGAGGCGCGAGCGACTCATTGTCTGCGTAGTCTATGAGCCCGAACGCGCGATGGAAAGGCGGCGGGACCTTGGTGGCCACTGCCGTCAACAACGGTGATATCAACACCACACCTATGCACTTCTCTGGACCAAGCGCGACGGCGAGATTCAGCGCGGCAAAGGTTCCGAGACTACGTCCGATCAGTATCACGCCTCGTTCCTCCGACGTCTTGGTCACGAAATCGGCTTGGAAAGGGACTTCGGCTAAGAGCGCGTGCTGACTCGGGACTTCACGGGCGCGCCAGCCGTACCCTGGGTATTCGAACCCGATTGTTTCGACGGCGCGCAAGAAAGCCCACGTGTCGGCCGTGCGACTCACGTCCTCGAGGTTTCCGTGAAAGAACACGACGGTCACGTTACGCTCCCAATTATCACGATGCAGTAGCGCGTACTGCTCATGTACTTCATACCCCCGACCCTCGAGATGCGGTTGTGCGTTGGAAACTAGCCCTCCCGGGTACACTTGTTTTTGAAGCACGTTCCCCATGTCACCGTCCTGTATTATCATCCGTGCATATATATTGAGACACCGACGCGAGTCGAGATCCCACACTTCTGGTCGTCATGGATGCCATCATCCCCGAAGAGGGTGTGCTTGCACGTGCCGTCAACGTCGCTGATCATACCAAACAGGCGCTGCTTGATGGGACATGGACTTACCCCAACACCAAACTTGGTGGTGATCTCAACATCTCCTGTATTTTCGACTTTGTCCTCATCAGTGGGCTGTTTCTCATGTGGCTCTACCAGGCGTGGCTGAAAATGCAGGACAAATCTCTCAAAAAGACCACACCTAAACCCGATCGTGAAGAAACTGCGACAATGGTCGCCGAAAGATGCATGAAGGGTTCGAGAAAGGAAACGTTCATGACCACCGGTGTCGAATTCATTACCAAGGATGAGTATGCCACGCTTCTGTCTTTGTTTACCGTGAGCACAATGACGTTCTTCAAGATCATCGGTGGCGCCGAGAAGGTCAACGCGGGCTACCTGTTCGGCATCCTGCTCGCGACACTCTTCGTCCGATTCATCCGACAGGCCGCCAAGAGTCGCACCGTGTACATGCTCGTCACCTTTGGGGCAATTGTAGCCGTGCTATTCGGATTCCTGGCATACACCGAGGCCTTCTCCAACCAAAATCACGTCAAACAAGAGCTCTACATCATCGCCAGCGTGGTGGCCTTGATTTCCGGTTTTTGGAAGATGGTGCTTACGGTCAGACCGGACATCCAGGATGGGAAAGGCGTTACTGGCACCCCCGCGGAGGGTTTAGGGGAAGCGGGTACGCCCTATCATGAATACATGATGCAGCGCGCCTACGCTATGGTGGACGGCGAGTTCGTCTATGAGTTATCCGGCATGACCGTCATGGTAGTGACCGCGTCTGCTTTGACCTTTATATTCACCGAGATGTTCACCGTCGCCTTCTCCGCCACCAAGTGGTATGCAGTGCCCTTCTACGCACTTTACCCCATCCCCCTGTACGCCATTTGCCTGATCTTGTACGGGGTGATGAAAAACGATAAGGTGGCGACAATCTTCAACGTCACGTACGTTTCTCTTGGTTTCTTCATCTTGCTGCTTCTTCAAGGACACGCATGTTCTCTTCCTGGTCCGACTGGGGATGAATTTGCCACAGCGGGTAACCATTACTGCCCCCGGTTTGGCGGGCTGGAAGAGAATACCACAGATGGACTCAAACTTAATCAAGGGTGGACGATCGTTCTCGAGATCTGCTCCGCCTTTTTCATTCTCCTGACCTTCGCGGCCATGCTTTTCACGAACTTGAAGGTTATGTCGAGCGTGGAAGAATTGTGCGTCAACTCGGGCACGTACCTCAAACAACTCGAACCCAATGTCTAAACGGCATCTTTTCTGCTGCCTCGTGTGAGCTGCCTTCCTACCCTTTTGTAATTGATTACATTTTGACATGTCACTTTGCGGTGCCATAAAATAGGGGGTTGCTAGCTATGTGAAAATGGTACATCGAAAAATCGTCTTTGTGCGACGTCTGTAAACCCTCGTAAACGTCCGTGTGCGTCAGACCTTTTGCGGGCACGCAAAGGCCGTCTCTCTCCGTTCCGAACCGAACCCTGTCGTAAATCTTCATGGCCTGCTTTCTCGCGGCTCTGCACACGGTCATGTTTTCATCGTGGTGCTCCGCATTGAACTTCCCGACCACGATGTCTCTTGAGAAGAACGGTTCGTAGTCTCCGGTCACGGCGATCAAAGAAACGACGAGTAAAAGGTCGTTGTCCCTTTCGTCGTCTCTCACACCCACCAGTTTAAGCTTGGCGATTTCCCCTCTGATTTTTGTTGCGGCCGTATGAGCGTGGCCACTGACACCTCGGGCGACAAAGAGTTTCAGGTACAGCAGAACCCCTCGCTGGTACAGTTCCAACATCTTCCATGCCACACGTCTCCGTAAGAACTCGTCGGTCTGTTGAAAGTGGAATACTGTAGAGCTACCCATCGTGTATTTTCGCACCGGCACACCAGACCGGTCTCTCACGACGCCTCTGGTCTCGAGAGATGGTGAGACGATGGTTTCGAAAAACTTTCGCAATACGTTCGTCGCGAGAGGAACCAGTTTCCTGTCCAGGTCGAGCATGGTGTGGCTGGTGGCCGCTTGGTTGCGGAAACGAGCGATGGGGCGTTGCGAGCAGAACACGTCGTTATCCCTCTCGTAAAAAATGTTCTCGACAAAGCTGCATCGACCGTCGTCCGGGTTGAGGATGGAAAACTTGGCCGCGCACGACCCTTCCCTGATGAGCACATCGAGCGAGGTCCCCAACTCCATCGGGAAATACTCACTGTTTTTATTTCCGGTCGCCACGTACCTCGCGATGTCGTCGTTCGTCGTATCGCCGTTTGTGAGGCACCTCATGACCATGCGTACATCCTGGGCCACATTTTCACCCAGCACGTCGACCCATGAACGGTCCCCACCCTCCCGTGTCACATGGACACCCCACCCCACGAGACACACCATCAGCTTGGACACATCCGCGCACGACACGTCTTGTATGATGGGGCCTGTGAACACAGAAGAGCACGTGCGGTCTCGAAGCGGGTGCACGATCGCCGACTGTCCGAAATCTACCAGCCGGACGAAGGGCACGTTGGGCGGAAAGGAGAAGATTTGACCGTCGACGTGAGCGACGTAACACTCAAAATCGTCACGTTCTTCGATGATGATGTTTTTCGTGTGCAAGTCGTTGTGTGCGAAACCCGCGTACTTCTGGAAACTCCGGAGTGCCAGATACACCTGGGTCAAGATGGCGTCGAGGTGGAGGTCCTGGTTTAGTGCAAGACGATCATCGAGGTACTTTTGCATTGACCGGCCCTTCGACTTCGTGACGGAAACGCGGAACTCGCCGTGTAACTTTTGGAATCCTTGGAGCTCGAGGACGAAGGGAGGCAGGCCCTTGGCGACAGTGATGCAGTGGAGCGCGGCGGCAATCTCGATCTCGGCGGACGAAGTTGTTCGCTTTACGAACATGTCGGTGGAGCTCGCCAAAACGGGCGTGGAATCACCCTCCACCTCAGTACCGTGCAGGAACGTTTGCCACGATTTGGTCTTGAAGAACTGCGCCATGTTCCGTAGACAACGTTGTTTATCTGCGTCCAGGACACCGGAATATTGACGTTTCTGCAGACCGCCGTATTTAGAGGAGGGCGTGACGCTTCGCCGAAGCACTCTCTGCAGACGATCCGGTGCGAAGAAGCCCCGTGCGCGAGCGGAGCCCTGATTCTGTTTTTTGACATTCCTGACGTCACCGGCGGCCTTCCGTTTTTTCGCTCTTAACCCCACCAAGGTGAATCTACGAGCCTCTTCATCCTCGATCTCGCGAGACTCTGCGATATACCGCGGTGCGGGCGGCTCCGTCATGTTCTTCACATCCCCCGTGTGGGCGCTGGTCGACGCCAAGCTCCCGCCCCCCATACCGTTCGCGCCAGAAAAAGTGGCCACTGGGTCCGTGAAAGAATGGAACTTATGGAGAGATTCCCGAATTGATATGACAAATGATTTTTCAATGGAAGGTTCAAAAATGCTCGACAAATGTCGTGAGGTGAATATTCACTGGTTCAAAACTCTCAATTACCCCGACCTCGAGGTGAGCAAGCCGTTTGCGGTGAGCTGGCTGTTTCAAGAGGATGCGGATAATAATTATAGTGACGGTAGAACACTGTACACGGTCTCGTGCGCGAAGTGGGAGACTGTTTGTCTCCTCGCGCGGTTTGTGCTGCTGAATCTAGGCGAGTGGGTTGCGCATGCGGATAAGGCACCACACGCCGAGCGGCTCAGAGACGCCGTCTCCTGCTCCCGTCGCGCTCTCATGGAGATTAAGGAGTGGTGGGAAGAGGGAAACCTTAAAACGTGGAAAATGAAGAACAACTCTTTTCCTGCAGACATTGAAAACTTCTTCGATACCACCCGCATGTTGTCCGAGATGCTGTATGAGTTTACATGCTTGTCGCAAGCATCGACGGCCAAGGAGATATGCGCACATGACTTCAATTGCGTGCTGCTGTCCGTGTTGGAGAAGGTGGACGTGATACGACGGGACGTGAACGTCCCGGACTCGATGGTACGGTTCGTGGGTCAAATCTGCGCCGCCGTTAACATCTCCGTCGGCGAGACGGCTTGGGCAAGTGCGGATCACCTTCATGTGTTGAAGCCACCCACGACCGTGGCTTGGCCGCATATTGAAATGCTGTATATGAAGGCGAAGGGAAGTTTCGATAACGCTGGTGCATTCTTTGACCCGGAGAAGCTGTCGATCACGAATTTGACTACACAGGGATTCGAAGACGTGTTGCTTCTTTTGGCGCGCATCAGGGGAGGGACGTTCATCGAACATGAAGGCAAGCCTATGATGGCTGCCCCCATTCCTAGCATAGAATACACCTTTCCATTTTGACACAATCCTAATATTTAAAGAACTCACATAAAAAAAGCACGAGCGTTCGAATGGGTTCATGCACCATTGCACAAAGCGCTAGTTTCACCGATGTTATTTTTTTCTCACTCGTCGTGGTGGGGGGGAGTATGGTGCAGAGCATACCCCTCGTGACCGTCTTGGTCCACCTCACCACATCGCTGCTATCGGGTCTTGTTTTGACGTTCATCCCGAGAAAAACGCGCGCACTCGAGGCAGCGGCGGTGTGTACGTGCGCGTGCGCTTCCCTGGCTATGCTGTCCGATGTTCTGTTCATTTTTCAGCTCATAGACAAGATGAACGAGGCTGAAGGTCCGGCGAACTTCGCGACATGGACGCGTCCAAACGAATTCATCATCGCGTGTGCGCTGGTCGCAACGCACACGACATCATTCTTCGCTGCGGGGTATCGTCTGCGAAGGGTGACGGCGGATCTCGGGGTCGATGGAAGTTTCACATCTCTGGGGGTCACGGTCGCATCGTCGTTCGTATACACCCTGTGGTTGGTCGATTTTGGGGGAAACTTCGGTCGGCTGCTGTACGCCCATTTTTTTCTCTCATGTGCCGTGTTCGCAGTGAACGTCATCGACTTGTTTTTTATCTTTATGTTGCCGCATTTTCGACGGCAAGTGTGGTTGGTCGCGGCAGTCGCGACCGTTGTGCAGTACCTGATACTGGTCTCGAACTTCAGTGTGCTGACAGGCGACTTGAGTTTTGGGGACAGTGTTCTGAACTTCCTGACGCATCATTACACGTCTCGTCTCGCAAAAGTGCAGGCGGTCGTCATCGGCTTTTTCACGTTCTCCGCGACGTTATACCGAACTGTGGCGACGGCTCCCCATTACAAGTCATGGGACTTTGGAGACTCTCTGAATCTAATTAAAACACCGGCAGCCACCGCCGATATGGAGTGGTTCTCCAACATCGTTGTTGCGGTGGTGTGTTTCGCGTCGGGCACGTTCCCAACGTTGTGCTACATGGTTGTATTTTTCGGCGACGATACACCCACCTTCTCGCGCTTCGCTGTGCTGATGTATGTTTCCCTACTGTCGTTGCGTTTTTGGGTCCAGGCGCGCGCCACACAGGTGTCGATGTTCATCTTCGCGAGTATGGTTGGTCTCGTGGTTGATTGTGCTGTCATAACCGACACGTTGTTGTGGAATGAAGGCTACGTGCTGCACGCGCGCGGGAACGTGGAAACCACTGTCATCCTGAGTACCGCCTCGGGGAGCGCGCTCGTCAGCGTGCTATGTCTAACACACAGCGCCACGACGTACGCCAAAAGCCAAGTTATAAAAAGAAAAACAACTAAGGATATTTAAAAGCTTCGAGTGTTTATTTATGAAGGGATGTACGAGCCCACAGGACGAACATAATGTCGACACCGAAAACTCTGGGTAAAGGATGGGTAATCTGTTTGGTCATCACTCTGATATGCTTTGTCGCAGGGATCGCCTTGCTCGTGGTATTTGAAAAGCTACCGTCATATTGGGTGCAGGGCCCAGGGCAAGAAAGCACAGACTCGCTCGGAGTCAACTTCAATGAACCCACCTATTGGTGGTCCTCCCTCATTTCGATGTTTTTCTTTAATGCCTTCACCACGGCACTGGCGAAAAAATTGAATATGTGGCAGTGGAACCTCGTGGCGCAAGGTATTCCTGACTGGAGTTGGGGGTTGTGGTTTACCGTGATGGGGCAAGAGCTACTCAACTCGTTGCTCGGCTTTGTCACGTTATTTTTCGGCATCATGAACATCTATTTTTTTGTGTCGGCGGCGGTGGGGAAAACCGTTGGCATCTTTGTAGTGGGGAAGTTCAATATTCAAAAAAATGGCTAGTTCGTTATTGTCAATGCGAGTCGCACGTTATTCTACGATCGAAGTCTTCCAACGCGTGCTGTACGCATACCGCAGCGGCATCGTTCAGTGTGGTGTACTGCTCCGACCCCCACGGCCAACGCACCAGTGGGACAAACGCCACACTGAGCGAAGCGTACCGATCTCGGATGATTCGTTTTCCAGGACACGACGAGTCTTCTATACTCTCCGCCGTCCGAACCGTCCCCGAGCCTAACGATACGATGCGCGGTGAGGTCATGGTAATCCCCGAGGCGTGCAGCGTCACGGCGCGCATCCAGTCCGTCTTGAAATGCGTACACGGGCTGGACCGATCGCCGCTCGCGGACAGAGAATGCGCCTCAGACACCGCGTGCGTACGAACGACCCGAACACCACAGACAAGAAGGCAGACCAAGCTCGTCGCTGCAACGGTGACCATCGCCGTGAAACAGCACCTTCCCAACATACGTCCTGAACGCCTGGTATCGACCGTCGGCATCCCATCCAACCCAATTTCCCCCCTCTCGAGACATGCGGTCGACGGGTTTGTATGGCGAGGTCGACGTAGCCGTGCAAAACCCTCAGACATAGACACGTATCACCTATGGTTGCGCGATAATAAAACAAAGATGAAAAAGCAGGCAACAATGTCATGAAAACTTTATAACTGTATATCGTATTCGTTCTTCATGAACGTCTTGATCCCCTCGGTCAAGTTATCTCCCAAACTAGGATTTAATATAGAACATGCATACGCATAAAGCTCATTTGCTGTCAAATTGTTACCTTCTGCACCCAACAACTCTTCTTTTACGGAAGTCAAAAAATTCTTTGCGCCCAGCGTCGCGGTGGTAACACCTAAACTGTTGCGGAAACCTATGCCGCCCGTCTTAGCGTTTGATAGAACTTTATTTCTTTCGAAGTTTTTCTTCAAATCTTTAGTCAAATCCTGTAGTTCATTCGCCCATGTCTCCCGCAACTGAGGGGAAGGCTCTCCGTACAAAGCGGCCACTTTGACGACTATTTTTGCATATCTTCTTAAATCTTTATCATCCGATTGCCCTTCTTCATTGAACATATCGATGTCTTCATCGTCGGTCTCGCTGTCAGAACTCGTCAAATCGACAACGCCATCGGGCTCAGCAGCATCGGTCGAGATCCACATCGCGTTGACGAAGTCAACCGCCGACATAAAACAATACCGAGGTTCAAGTACAGGTCGACAAGTATATACATATATATACGTGGAAAGGAACGCACACTAGGGTTATGTTTCATTCGAGTGGTAGACTTGCCGTGCGCGTTTCACTCGCGCTTCTCTTGGTTTTGTCTTCAGTGACGCGTGTTGCGGACGCCGCGGCTGTTTTCACGGTAACGGGGACATTCGCGGACGACGACGCTTTCAGTTTGGCGGAGCTCTCTGCGCGCCTCGAGGCATGTGCGGCTCCGAACGCGGGGGTGGTTTTGCGCGCTGATTGCATTCAGCGACTCTTGTCCCCAAGTTTCGCGTGCGATGGCGTGGGCACGGAAGCTTTATGTGTGGTCGCCGGGGTGTATATCAACGTGTCGCTGGTGACATTTTCGTGCGACGCCGCTAGGGGGTGTCCATCCGATGATGACACGTTGAACACGACACTCCAGGCAGCAGTCCCAACAGATGGTTGTGGCTTACGCTCCGTGTCTGGATTCATCAACACATGTTACCCTAGCGCGTGGTGCCAATGGACTCAAGAAACGAATCTGACATCTTTTGGGTCTTATTGTCCATCGGCGCAAGGTTCTTCCTGTTGCGCGAGCGGCTCCGTCGCTGCCGATACAGCATTCCCTGGGGGGTTCCTCTCTTCGGGAAGCACGGTCGACTACCTCACAGAGATGTCGCACGTGGCGGACTTATCTTTCCGAGTGAGTTTCGACGTGTCACCCCCCTCGTTAGTCCGTGTTAATATAGAGACACCGTACGTGACGAGCGCCAGCACGATGACTTCCATCTCTAATGGCGTAGTTCGGCAGACAAAGATGTGCCCCTCTGCCTACCTATTTGGGTTGCAGGACCCGGTTGAGACGCTCCCCCCAGAGAGGGACGGGCAGTATCGCCGCACGTCGGTTCAAGATAGCTGGTTGCCTTTGACGTACTTGCCCGTACAAGATTTGATCGGTAAACCGCGTTCAGCGTGCGGCAACTACGACTTCACGTACACCAGTGACGGCGACTTTCGCTCGAAATTTAATTTCCCTGATCTTGTGACCAACGGCATCCCGTACGGACCTACCCCTAAGTCCGACTCAAGTGTATGGAACGTGTCGGTCGGACCCAGAAACATTCCTTCGAAGGATGAAAACTGGTGGACGATCGGCACACCTGACGCGGGGCGCGTCAATTATACGATGGGGTTCTGGGACTTGGTGACCGGATTTTATCAGTGTAGAGATTATGCGACGGGGAGGCGATTAGTGGACAGACGGGTCGAACCCGAGTTTGCATATTATATGGGTGTTCCCTACCGAATAGAGACGTACTCGTGGCGAATGCATCTATGTCAGGTTGGGTTTTATGGAGCTAAATGCGAAGACACAACTCGTACGCGAGTGTACGCGAAAACATGCGCACAGATTCCTGTGAGTTTCACGGTAGCTCCACAACAGGTGTCGACTGTCTTGACCGACTTAACGAGTTCATCTCTGTTGACTAAAACGTTTCTGCAGTCTGTCGAGTCGATATCTAGCAACTGTGCAGCGGGCGAGGAGCGGATCGCCATCACTGTCCATCTTTCCATCTTCGACCCTCAGTTGGTCATATCGGAAGAATCTGTCCACGATGTACGACCGTCCGTTTTATTCGAAACGAAGTCGCATGATAACCTGGAGATATACGACGCCTCCTCCTTCACAACACCGAACGAATTTCTGAGTTCGAAACCAACCTCTGAGGGCATCTTCATGTTGCAGACGAGTTCAGTGTCCACCTGGGATGGGGAAGTCACGAACCGGAAGATGGTATTGCTGACGAAATGTTTCTTCACGGGGCTCGACAGCCGCCGTAGGGTTCGATCGGACCCAGATACGTTCGCCGACGTCATGAGCTCCGGTTCTAACACCGCACAGCTCGATATCGATATCGTTCTGAGACGCACGGGTGTGACACTAGACGTCAGGAATACGATACACGCACGGATCCTAGCCACCAAAGAGACGTTTGTATTGCGCAAAGAAATCGTCCTGGAGGGTGGGTCAACACAGGCGGAACATCGGCTGTACGGCAGCTACGAATCGGCGCGCGACGACATCGGGATTGTCCCGAACGCATTCCCAGAAGGTGCTTTGATGAACGGGGGTGACCAGGTCTGCTCGAAGCATCTCATGCATGGAAGCCACGCGACATCTGTTGCTTTACGACCAAACACCATCGGGGCGTGTTTGATTTCACAAAAAGGACTCTCGCGAGTCGACGGGGAGGGCATCAGACTCGCGGGACGAGAGATTCTCTATCATGCTTACGGCATGCCGGAGCCCAAGTCCCACACGTTTGGGTGCCAGAAGACATGGATCGATGTGCAGAACAAAACTATGAACGCAGAAGGGGTGTACGAACTAGGTCGCTTGCAATACCTCCCCGACGAAAACCACGAGAGGGTCTACTGGTTAGTCACCATGGCCACCCCGAACGAGCAAGCGTTCGGAACCCCCGGTCAGAGTTTATCAGATGTGTTCGGAGTCGGCATGTTCCACTACGACGACCAAACCAACACACAGAGGGTGCACAAGGCTCATACCATGCAGACTGACCCCACGACTGACGCGATGGGAAACGACGAGCTTGTGCCTGGTTGTGTCGAGACGCAAGGAAACCTCAAAGCGAGTTGTAATCTCGTATGCTGGACACTCGTCGACTCTTTGCTCACCGGAGACGTCGGAGAAAATAAAACCCTCATGGTGCACCACATCTCAATCGTCACCTTAGCTAACGAGACACAGACAGAATGGGACGACAGGTTTCAGACGAGGAGAAAACTGTCACAAGTCGAACAGAGCGTCACGCGCCGGGAGCAGGAACAGGCACGACTCTTCACGGTCAGGAGCAAGCCTGTACACGTACAGACGAACGACGCACCACCCACCCCCGGTCACACACACGGGACACAAACGACAGAAGGATTGTCTTTAAGGGAACTTGTCGTGGGGCTCATTATCGCTTTTTCGGTCGTTATATGCATGCTGTTTTGTGCATGCGCGTGTTACTTTATGAGCCATTTTTCCATTAGACTTAAAAAGAGAAAGAGGAGGCATAACGCCCCGCTTAGACTAGAATAGCATAGTGTACAACAAATGTTTTACATCACACACGCACTTTGTGGAGGGGTCTAGTCATTATGACCTTATCAACCACTTGTAGAAGAAATCGACTAGCTTTAGTGAACTTGCCCTTCTTAAATCCAAATAGAGTGAGTGTGTTGAGTGACGGGAGCACGGCTGCTGCACGAACATCCTTCTCACATACGACCGTGCCCCTTACGTTTAGACCCTCGCGAATGAGATATAACACAGCAAGACACATGTATTCACTCTTCATGCCGACACTCTTCGCTTCGTTCTTCTCTACCACCATGCACATACTACACGCATCGACGCACCGCTTGACAACGGTGTCGCGCCACACGGTGTCCGCCTCACCGCTTTCTCCGAGTAGCCGCGACACGACGCGAAAACACTCCCCATAGATATCAGCGAACATATGCGTCTCGGGGGGGTGTGCGCTGCTCATCTGAATCGCAGACTTAACGAGCATCGTTGAGGTGGCGGGGGTGGTGACTTTTTCTGCTTTTGTGTTTCGGATCCGGGAGCTGGAAGAGAAGAACTCGAACGACGTCATCATCAAAGCCCCCACGACGACTCCGCACTTCGAGCACACGAGGTCTTCCCCCGTATCGACCACGAATGGGCATGAGATACCGGGGCATAGATGAACGTCCTCATTTTCCATGATGACTACCCCCCGAGCTTTCAGCGCGGCGTATTTAAACTATGAAATATTTACCCCCCACCATGGAGAACAAAACCCTTACTCCGTCCACACAGAGACGGGACCGTCGGAGGAGCGTGGTTTGTAATGTTTTACATAGGCGTTGGGTAGTATATCGCGGAACATGCCAAAAGTGACCTCAAGCATCCCCTCCGCATCTGTACAGTGGTCTACAATTATGTTTGCCCTGCTGTCCGCGTTTTTGCTATGTGAAGGGGCCTTTGCAGTCTGGGACAGACGGAGGAAAAGAAGACTTTCTGCGCTCGGCAATCCGCCTACCCTACCACAAGTGGACAGACGCAGCCTATGGAGAAAATGTGTTGAACACTCGGAAAGTGCCTCGCACTGGACATCCATGTGGATGTATGACGTCGACGTCCATGCGGTAGTGAAACGACACCACTTAGAGTTTACAGCTTGGGCGCTGTTTAACCTTCGGGTGGACGAGATCACTGAGCCCGAAACTCGAGAGAACGTTTTGCAGTGCTATCGAGAATTGATTCCTTCAGATGATGACACCGAAGACGTGGTGCCTGAGGACATAGGCGAACGGCAACGGTGTTGCAGAGCTTTCACCAGAGAACCCCTTTGCGTGTGGCACAAACCTTACATTTTTTACTGCTTGTATTCTGTGGTTTTCGAGTATGGGAAAACCACTTTCTTTACTTCGAATGGGTTTACACGTCGTGCGGTCCATCACTTCCGATATTGGTATAAGTCGGGGGAAAACTCAAATCTGCCCATATTCTTTTGGCACGGTTTCGGTTGCGGTTTATTGCCTTACTGGAAGAATCTAAACAGCATCATCGCCACGGGACGAACTGTTATCGTATTTGAGCTACCGTTTTTGACGCCGGCGTTGACAGAATACTTCCCGAGTAAAGACGAAGTACTGCTCGCATATGATAAGGTGTGTATTGAACTAAATATCGGAAAAGCATCTCATATTGGTCACTCTTTCGGATCTGTCGTCATGGGTTGGATTGTTAAACACTTTCCAGACCGTGTCGCGTCGATGGTTTTCTATTCGCCTGTAGTATTCCTCCTGCACTTTGGTGACGTTTGCAACAACTTCGTATACAAAGGACAAAGTCCCGAAGCCGATGTCATTCACAAATTAATATCACGAGACCTTACAATTCAAACGTTGTTGAAGAGGAACTTCTGGTGGTACGACAAAATCTTGTGGGTAAATGACATGAAGTGTCCTTGGCTTGTGATTCTTGCAAAACAAGACCAAATTGTTCCTTCATCAGCAGTGCGGCGGTACTTGCTCGCTGCAAAAGGCACAGAAGAGGTCTTTGATATGGGAAAATTTCCTCGCCAAGGCGTGCACACTGTGCTCGGAAAGCACGGTGAAGTTTTGTTTGGCGCAAGAAACAAAGACACCCCTTTAAAAGTTTTTTCATACATTACAGACTGGCTGGACTATCACATACCGTATCGACCACGAATGGGCATGAGATACCGGGGCATAGATGAACGTCCTCATTTTCCATGATGACTACCCCCCGAGCTTTCAACGCGGCGTATTTAAAGTACGAAATATTTACCCCCACCATGGAGAACAAAAAACCCTCACTCCGTCCACACACCATTCATGGTTTGCTGGCGTCGCTTTATTTGCAGGTAGAAGAATGCACCGAGCATAAAACTCCAGAGCCACAGACCACCTCGGAACCTCCTGTCGAACAAACAGGTGAAAACAACCCAATAATCGTGACCAACGGGAAGGGATATCTTGAACAGACCGGACGACTGGTGAAGAGTCTTCTTTACGATCAAAGTTTGTTTAGCCCAGAAAGCGTAAAAAATCAGTTGTGGAAATCGACTTTTGAGAAAGTGATATGGGCTCCATATGGTACCACCCACCTTTTCAACTGGTTGGGTTGGCTATTGTACCAATGGTTTCTGGGTTATTTCCTCGACGATCTGTTACCAAAGGGGTATAACGTCGATACAATACTCCTGTGGGATTATCGAGCGGCCCCCTTGCTTTTTATGATGGCTAGGAAAGTGCTTGAAGTAACGGGCTTAGAAGCAAAAAACATAATAATCAACGCGTTTGAGTCACACGTAAAAAAATGGAGGGACACGTTGGATGGGGGCGTCCAATACAGTATAGCGATACTAACAACTAATTGGGATGACGTGCTTGGGTCCTTTAAAAGATACTTAAGTGACACAAATGATAAGTTTGTTGTCGAAAAGACGTCCATCGTCTCATTCTTGGGTGTTGAAGCTCTGGAGGGTATCGTTTTAGAATTACCAGGAATCCTCGAGCTGAGAAAATCTCAAGGTGAACGAACTGAATTCGGGGATGGAATATTCTTGAAAAGTGTGGGACTGTACATTAAAGCGCTACGTAAAAAATATAACAACCTTTCTAAGCAAACTACGTCTCTACCGACTGAAGAGAGAGTAAAACACGACGCTCGAGATTTACAACTAATGATTCTAACAAGGTTGTTCCACGAGGGAACGTTGTGGAAAGAAATGCCAATCGATCTCAAGAGCCTAATCGATCGGACGAGAGGGCCAGCGGACAACGTAACAGGACTGATAACGACGGTGGGCCAGTTTGTTCTTAATACGGCCGGAACCAAGGATGTAGCTAAGGAAGACGCGGGAAAGTTTATCAGATCGCATCTCCTTAAATGGTTCCCCATCCCCTCGAACGACGGCACCCACGCCTCAAACGGCGATACCGTCGCCTTGACCGACGGAGGTGGCGAAGACAGGGCGATGGAGTCGCTGCGCGAGAGAACGGTCCAGATGGTGGAGCAGGAACCCAGCGAAGATACGCCTGATACGGAGATGCGACGCGCGATCGGAGAGCTGGCCACTATCGTGCCTAGTGGAGTCCTGCAGTGGGCCCTCCTCAACTCGTGGGGGGGGGCACCGATGCTTGCCGCGGGTGCCGCGGAGCACCCTGCTTCGAACCTGGAGGGTCGCATTCAAACACTCGAACTCTTCGTCAACACGAACACCGGAGAAAAAAATGGGTATAGATATGGGTGAAATTTTATATCTATGGTACGCCCCAACACTGACCATTTTTTTCGACACACATACATAAATAACAACTCGAACTCTTCGTCAACACGAACATTGATATATCTACCCCTTAATGACATCGACATGCTTTATTTTCTGCCCTCTCGAAATATTTAAGTTGCCCGAACTGGTTGGTATTGAAACTGCTTTGAAGGATGTGCTTTGGGATGAAAGTTGTGCCGCAGAAACGTCATATGAGGTTCCAAACACTCCGAACGGAGGTTCGGGTGACTCAGAATCGCAACGAATACTAACAGGGAGGCGAGGCTACCGTCGAGCCGACGGCCGGGCTCAAATAGCAAGGTACACGCGAGCTATTTTCCGGTCAACCAAGACCAAGCTACCAAGAACACGCAACGGCTTCGACGCATTTCTGCTTTTTATATACGGGGCGACGTTTGCAAGGGGTCAGTATTGGTACGAAAACCCGGACCCTTACGAATTCTACAAACATTTGATAGAGGAGGTTATTGGACCGGCGGGAGGGAAACGTATAGACAAGGAGGTTTTCGCTTCGTTGTTCTACAAAACGGGATCTGCCCGAGCCGCATACTGGTGCTTTGACGAAAACGTAGCTGCTAAATTAGACTTGTCGTGTCACATGATGAAAGAAGCCATAGAGAGACAATCGGGCTTTCGAAAATTTTAATTAAAGAGCTTCCACCAAACCCAAACGCCAAAAAAAAATACCTATAGATCGAAGGGTTTGTGTGGATCTATAGCGGTCAGTGATGAAAACTTTTGATGTGCAAGTGTATTATTTTTTTTCGCCTTCTCCTTCATGTGTCGGGTCGTGGCGTATTTGCACATATATATATATATATACTTGGAGAAACTCCCACAGGCCGAAGAACCCCCGAACCCGGCTGGCCGTAAGTGACGCCATCATGAATGACAACACCCCGAGCTCACAGAGCACCGAAGTTGCCCCTCCCGGCCAAGACGAGGCTCCCACGCCGGCTAAAAAAACACGAGTGGTAAACAACCGTAAAAAAATAACAGAACAAAAAAAGGGAAGTCTCGATGATTTTTTATCGAAAATGAGTCTCTTCGAGATGTTTTTTTTACCGATAATCTCCAAGTACAAACCCGATAGCGTCAATGGTTCGGTCACAACTAAGAATGAAATAGACCCAGAAAAACACGGTTTATTCGTCGTCGAGAAGATGGGTTCGACATCGAAACTTTGGACGTTCAACGAATCCGGCTTGCCGTTTTCGGTCGACTACGGGACCGAGCCCGAGTTGAGAAAAGGCATCGAGCAGTTCATGAGAGTTTGGGAGATGACCACAAGAAAGGCGAGTCAGATGACATTCGCGGTACTCAAAGAGACCGGTGGAACGATATATTTCCCACTGAACCAAAAGACGTTGGAGGCTCTGTTTTCGAAGCAAACAATATGCCCTATGGACGACGACGAATTCTTAAACAAGGTCGTTCTGGGCAAGGATTCAAACGGCAAGGTCAATAGGACTGGCAAGGACGTTAAGAACGAAGCTTTATCTGGGGATTTACTTTTCGATCCTCTCGTTCGCGGAAATTTGCTTCGCGCGAACAACGTAGAGGTGTTAACAAACACGAACGTGGATGCGGCACGCAACTGGCACGCGTTGGACATCATGCGTCGCTGTCCGTTAAACACGAGAAAGAAATTCTTCAAATCTTTGGCAAGAAACGGTGTGATTTCTGATAAGAACACTATCCTTTACAACTTTTGCGTTCACGGAGACATCGTGAAGGTTTCCGAAGACATCGCGCAGGTTTCTGAAGAGAAAGCGAAACTGAAACCCGAACAGATAACGGCCGCGAGAGATTTTGCCAAAGCAACGACTAAGTGTTCGCTCCTTTATTGGTCTCCGGGAGTGGGAAAAACTCTCGGTGCGTGGGCGTGCGTCATCGAAGCAGCTAAAGGAGACAAAGACGTAAACACCGTCGGTGTGGTCTTTCTTTCTTCGGGGATCAACTTGCCCAAAACTAAATTCGTGGATGAGCTATTGAACAACAAGGCTACGCTTGGAGTTTCTGTGGAGGTTATCCGGAAGGAAGATGTTAAGGAAAACGCGAATTATACCGTTGGGTGGTACTGGGAGTTTGACATTACAATATCGGAGACGGGACGCAAGTTTCGCATCAAACTTCTCTCCAGTAACTACCTAAGGTTCGGTGTCGGGGTTTCCATGGTGAAGGGTAAAGACCCTTTTTTCGAAAACGGGAAAAATACGTTCCTGGAACCCAGGGCGTGCGATATGGTACTCAACATCTGCGATGAAGCGCACATACTTCGGGGGACGACTGTCGATGTGCTTCAGCGTGGTAAAACCGATCCATTTCTGGGTTCTGACAGATGGGAAGAACCTTCCAAAGCGACCAGGAAAACGTCGATATCAGCGTATGCTAAAGGAAGATTCGTAGAAGAAGACCTAAAAATGGCCCATGAATGGTGTTCTCCCCCAAAGTCCGTGGCGTACTCTAAGGTCGTGTGGGAGGGACTCCGTATGGAAAACAATTTTTATATCGACGACGAGAGTAAGAGTAAGAGTAAAAAACAGAAAACTCTTCTACTGACGGCCACCCCATTCGGAAACGAGCCCGCGCACTTCTTCAACATATTGACGTGTGGTCTGTACGCCTCGAACGCAGATGATGATGTGGACCGAATCCAAAAAGCACTCACACTCATACAACTGGATCAACAGGCTCACCAGGCTCAAATGGCCGCTCTGAACAGCGCAGGAGGGTCGGGAGGTGATGGAGACGATGGTGAAGTCTCGAAACACCACCAAAGTCAAACATCAAAGATAGCACGTTTCATGGAAGTCGTCGAACTCCACGTGCTCGATGCATCAAACGGCGATGGTCCTGTGACGACGAGTTCGGCGACGGTCGATTCCGCGACAGCTCCCGAGCAAGATTTCAGCTGTTGTCACTTTTTCGTCGGCGGTGGTGGATATATCATCGCTCCCGGAGGCACGAAGAAACGTACAGGTGGTCTCCCTTGGTCGGAAAACGGTGTTCTCGAGAACACCGTGTTGGAAACGAAAACGAAAGAAGAAGAAGAACAAAACGGTATCAAACCCAGTGAAACCGTGTTCGTGAGAGCGAGGATATCCAAGAGAGATGGAGACACGCAGAGGAAAGAAAACCGAAATACAATCGAATCACTTCTTACCGGAGCCGGAGGGTTCTCCGTGTGGTACGATGACGATACCGTCGACGACGGGGAAGATGTGTTACAAGATGTAGAAAATATCACAACTGATAATTTCAAGGACAACGGAATACTGGAACTACCGAGGAAGGGAACACCATTGCGGATTCCTATGGATGCCATCACGAAAATCTACCCTATCCACAAGACACGCATTCGGGAAGTGCATAAGCTCTTTTTGGACTATCGAGACGAAGATGGTCCCACTCAAAGTTTTGGCGTTGGTATTTCCGATGCTTACGACAATTTAATGGATATGGTAAAAACTTCTAACCTCGGCTACTGTTCGGATGACGACAATTATCAATACGATTATCACGATATTAATGTTGACATCACGGAAAACCCGCCTGGACTTGTCGGTATGTTTTACGTCCTGGTTGAAGACGGTGAAGTGAAGCCGTTACAACTTAATAAACTCAAAATCGATGCATTGTGGGATTTGTATGCGAACGCATCGACCCGACAATCTGCGCGCAACACTTCTCCAGATTTGACGTTAGATATGAATTTGACGGAACCTCAGCTCGCCCGTCTCACACTCGATAAAGAAATGAGAACCTTATTAGGAGTTGGTTCTACTTCTACCCCGTTGGGGGAGAACGTGCGTTCTCGACTCCGCGCTTACAGTCCTCGGTACGAGTTGTTCTTCAGTGTTCTGGAGAACTCTATCGATGACGTGGAGAAAAGAACCCCCGTCATGTTGTTTTTCACTGAAGTAAAGGGAAAAATGTTGCACTCTCTTGAAGGATTCCAGTGGTACACGGCCATACGTAATCGTCATTGGAAAACCGACTACCACATCGACTGTGAACCGGCCGAATTCCCGGTGTATTGGTTCCTGAAGCTCAAGGATAAAAGTATAGATGACTTTAACGTTATACAGGACTCTCTCGAAGAATATGCGATTTGGTTGGAGGGGGATATAAACGGGAGTGTTGAGGCAGAAAAAGAAAAGAAAACGGCAGTGTTGAAGATAGTGAGGACCGAACTCTGGAAATTTGTAGATAAGACCCAATTAGACCTCGGGGTTGAAGGGGAGATGGAGACCGACTTCATCGATAGGCCGAACACGCACCAGATCGTGTGTATCGTGACGGCGAGTGAGTCGAAAGATTGGGCCGACTACCTTCTCAACGAGAGGACGGGTTTGTATAACCATCCCGTTAATCGTTTCGGCGAGATCGTCCGGGTGATTGCCGGGGCCGACAAGATAGGTGAGTCGAACGATTTTCGGAACACGAGGCACATGTTTTTCGCCCAACCCGAGACAGACGTGGTGAAGCTCTTGCAAAAGTTCGGACGAATCGCCAGGTCGAGTGCAAAAAACGTGTACCCGTTTTACGAATACGGGTTCCACAAAGACCACCTCGCGGTGGATGGAGACAACACCAAATATAAACCTATCGTACACTACGTGACCCTCTCTCGTCCAGAGGAAACGGTCGCCGCTTTCAACAACATCAAAGCGAAAGCGACGTATTACAACCAGTACGGTCGTTTGTTGACGAGGGACAAGACCGACGCCAAAGTACCACTCTTGAAGCCGAAAAAAAATGAAGAATGGAAACGAGAAGCGTTATCCCTCAGACATGATACTATCACGTTCCAATTCGACGATTCCGAATATGGAGAGCTCTCCACTCTCAGAAACGGGCTGGAGTGGTTACAGATGGCAGAGGTCTTCAAAGGTGGTGACGACGACAGTGTGGTGGAAAATGGTCTCGATAAACTAATGAGAAATTGGTTTGAAGAAGGGTACGCCAAAGATTGGACCTACGAAGAACTTAAGGAAAAAACGGTATTGTACTTTCCTATTCCTAAAAAAAGAAAAAAAGATTCTGCGGACGACATGGTGGAAGCTTCAGATGCTGCCGCAAACAAAACTCTCTGCAAATACCAATACGGTGACAGTACCTTCGCCTCTGGGTTTTTACCACGACTGATGAGAAGTGTGTTGTTTCGGCTTCAATCTAAAAAGAAAAAGCCTGTCGACGTCGACGTTGCCGACGACGTTGCCGACGCCGACGACGATGACGATGGGGGTGAAGATGACCCTGTCGTCACCGTCAGTGACGAGCCCGTCGAGTCCGTCGGTGACGACCCCATCAGAAACGTTGTATACAGTGTCGCGACGAAAGCGATACTCAAGGATATCCGTGAATCAGACAGCAAAATGGAAAAACCTACAGATGATGCCATCAGAGCTTGGTTGGCGAAACGCCGCGAGTCTGCACTAGCACTAAAGGGAGACCAAAAATCACTCGAAAAAAACTTGATGAAAATTTGGAATGAGAACGACCCGTTCAGAGCAGCTCTCGCGAAAACGGGCGTAAAATATGCGCTGCAGAAGAACAAAAAAGCCGAGGGACACGCATGGGAGGTTTATTATAATTACGAGGAGTCAAACGACGCGCTAAATGAGATAAAAAAACATGTGAAGATTTTGAGAGATGAAGGCAGCGGTGGTGGTTCAAGAACCCGCCGCGAGTTGGTGCGCGGTAACGTGGGGGTGGCCGAGGACGCCAACCAGAAGCACAGATCGAGCATGGAGGACCGGTCCGTGGTGTGCAACCCTCTGGCGCCAGGAGGTGGGGTCTTCTTGGGGGTCTTCGACGGGCACGGAGGCGCTGACGCTGCTGACTTTGCAGCAACGCACATCCAGCAAAACTTTGCCAACGAGCTGAAGAAAGCCGAGCATGAGTCGCTTACCATCGCCGAGGTTTTGACGAACACGTACCACGAGACTGACAGCCAAATGAAAGATATCTATGAATGGAGAATGTGGGAGTGTGGTTGCACCGCGGTGACGGCGTACGTACACGTCGACTCCCAGGGGAAGAGGCTACTGCACGTCGCTAACACGGGGGATAGCCGAGCTGTACTGTGTAGGAACATGATTTCGAGGAGTGGGAGTGCCTACAGCAACATCGAGGCGCTCACGGAAGACCACAAACCTTCAGACCCCGAGGAGCTGGCCCGTATCCAGGCGGCGGGTGGAGATGTTGATCGCGGCCGGGTGATGGGCGTTCTCGCCGTCTCCCGCGCGCTGGGTGACTTCAGGTGGAAAGAATACGTCGTGTCCACCCCAGAGGTTCGAACCACCGAGCTCGGGTCATCCGACGAAGGATTCATCCTGTTGGCGTGCGACGGCGTGTTTGACGTATTCACAAACGAGCAGGCGGTTTCGATCATTCAAAACAGCTATCGCGAGTGCGTGCAGGCCGCAGCGAGGAGCCTTGGGGTGCAATCGCTCAGTGTGGAGCAGAAATCGAACGTGGATATGAATATTGCAACGGTGTTGGCCAAGAATTTGGTCGAGCGCGCAATTCAAGAAGGATCTCGCGACAACATTACATGCCTCGTGTGCTTATGCTAGGGCGTGTGTGTCAGTAAGAAAAAAGTGAATCACCGGAAGGTATAGATCCACGAATTCGCTTCGATCTATAGGTATTTTTTTTCGGCATTTGAGTTTGTTGGTGGGACCTTCATTTGGACAAAAGCTTTTGGGATTTGTGAAACTGCAGGAAAAAAATAGGTATAGATATGGGTGAGATTTCATATCTATGGTACACCATTTCAAACGTAAAGTAAGAGTCCGTCCGAAAAGGTGGGGCAACGGGCGTCGCACGTGACGCTCGAGCAAGACGATCATGTCGTGTAAGACTGTTCATAGATATAAAAAACTCACCGATACCTGCGCCTCCCCCACCACCGGAGCCGCCCTCATCCCATTCAGCCACTTTGAAAAACAAACAGGTTCTGTCCACCCTCGCATACCTTAGAATTCCATGTTCTTCTTCGCATCATTAAAAGCTATTTGCTGTCCCACATCTCCATATCGGAGACTGTTGAGATATTCGAGACGGTTGACCCTGTCATCATCGACTACTGTTGGTAACTCTGAAAACCCAATCACGATGACCCCAAACATTCCATATTTACTCTTGACGTCAGCGCTCGCAGCGCTCGCAGACTCCCATAATTTAAGAATTTCTTGACGCGCCTCGTCGATGTCTTTGTGGTGCGGCTCCGCATCTTGTATTTTGGGATCAGATTCAAAAAAGAGACGTCTACCTGACACAGAAGTGCGGTTCTTACACACGTTTGTAAAGGCTTGCTCATAGAAATATATTCCGCCAGTGCCACCTACTTCCTGGTATTTTATGACTGCGTCGCAAGGAAATGATTGGATTTCATCTGCCCGAGTTATACCAAAAATTTGATCATTACCAGTTTCAGCCAATGAAGAGGGAACGAAGTCTGTTGAATAAGACGACGTGCATGTCCACCATAATTCAATCCAATCATTTGGAATAAGCTTTTTTAATTCTATATCGATTTCTTCACACACTTTATCAATGCTGGTTATATATTTTTTTTCGTCTCTCTTATCTTTGGGGTTGGGTGGATGAAAATCAGACGCCGCTCCACCCGATGCGCGAGGAGGTGTGCTGGGCGGGGATGCGGAGATGAAATAAACCGACATTACATTCTACTTAAGAAATCAGGGTTTGTTTATATATGGAATGAAGAGTATAAAAAGATGACGGCAGTGTGCTCGCTTTTTTTCGACATTGATCTACGGTACGTTCATCTCAAACGTAGAATATGAGTCGGACGATAGACCGCACAGTTTCTTTAACTTTGCGTTGTCTTTCACCAGAGATTCAATCTTCCGATGGTAATGCGTGTTAATGTCGTGTTGCTCTTGTAGCAGGCGTTCGGCCTTCTGTATTTCTGTTAGTAGAGTGTCCACGACTACTTTTAGTTTTGCTTCGGTTTTTTTTACGCGTTGAAGTTCCTCTTTCACTGTGAAAAAACTTGACTTTTTCTTTTGTGAAGGCATGTGTATTGTATTGCATACAGTAGAGAAGGTGTTTTTTCCCGTCTATATTTATAAATTCCAGAGTATTTTTCCTCATTATTCTACAGGTTTTCGTTTCCCTCTCCGAAAGTCATTCAAACATGGGTACGCAGGAACCGTTCCACATCTTGGAGTGGCAGGGTAAAGATGTTTTTGATCACGACACACCGGGATGTTTCGCAGTAACGGGGTTCGGTCGCGACGTCAGCGGCAAGACGACGTCCGTCCGCTTCGAACACTTACCCACGTTTTTCATACGTACGAAGGGTCCGCAGGCGAGCGACGATCGGTCGCTTGCTCGCACGTTCAACGCCCTTCGAGACATCCTTGAGGACCATTTGCACGAGTCGAGTGGTATCGTGCAGGGGAAGCCTTTCACGGGGTGGTGTGACGAAGAGACGTCGTTTCTGAAACTGGTGTTCTTCACACGATCGACGATGCGTCAGGTCGGGGATTTGTTTCGGCAATCCAAGATTAATCCGAAATTCGTCGACGCGTGCCCCGACTGGTTTCATCGCGGACGGTTCGCGTTCGACACGTACGAGTTGGACGCCGATCCCGTGTTGCAGGCACTGACCGCACTCGGTGTCCCCCCCACCGGTTGGGTTCGGGTCGACTGCGTACCTTCCGTGTCCGGGTTTTATTCTCGCCTCACAAATTGCGACGTGCACTACGAGGGTACCCCGGTTCCGCTGACGGATGATGAGGCTCCCGACTCCTGCGCCCCGCACGTGATCGCAACGTTCGACATCGAGGTGTACAGTTCGCGATCGACATGGCTCGATCAGATCTTCCCGGACGCCTCGGTACCAGGCGATGTCGTGACGCAGGTGTGTACGTTCTTCTCGCGGTTTGGCGAGTCGACCCCGTTCGCGGCGGAGTCCCTGGTGCTTATTCCTCCTGGCGGCGAGACCCCGTCGCGCGAGTCCGTCTCCAGTCTGATTCCCGTACGTCTACGGTATTTCGACTCTGAAGTGCGGCTGCTTCGTGCGTGGGTTAAGTCATACGCGGAGCACGGAGTAGCTGTGTGGTGCCACTTTAACGGGCTGGGTTTCGACGAGATGTACCTGCACGCTCGATGCGTCCGGTGCGGTGTGGACATGTCCGCCCTCTCTTTCGCGCGCGACCATCGGCCGCCCCGCCTGCAAGAGTCAAAACTCGAGTCTAATGCGTACGGTTGGAACTTTTTCAGGACGATCGAGCTCGCCGGTGTGTTCCATCTGGACGTGTATCAGGACATCAAGCGCAACCACAACCTCGAGTCGTACTCGCTCGACAGCTGCGCGGAGCACTTCGTCCCGGCGGCCGGTGCGAAGGCGAATTTAAAACCACAAGAGCAGTTCGATTGTTACGCCTCGAAGAAGGCGCAAGACATCGACCGCTTGACCGAATATTGCTGCCAAGACGTCGCGCTGACGTACCAGCTCATGGAGCGGCTTGCGATCTTACCGTCGATGATCGAGACCGCCGCCGTGAGTTGGGTCACGCCCACATACCTCGTAACCAGGGGGCAGCAGATCCGAGTTTACTCGTGTATAAAGCGTGAGATTTATGCGCGGGGTGGGTCGTTTTTCCTGCGCGACACGAAGGGAGACCCCCCCGTGGAGGGTGGGTATAAGGGCGCGACCGTCCTGGAGCCGAAACGCGCGCCGTGGTTCTACCCGCGCGCCATCGTGAGTTTGGATTTCGCGTCACTCTACCCCAGCATCATGATGCAATACAACCTGTCGCACGAGACGTGGAGCCCGACCCCCACAGACGACGGTCGGTTCTATCACCACGAAGAGGGGTGTGGCTTCATTCGCACGTCCGTCCATCAAGGCATCCTCCCCACCATCCTGATCAAGCTGAAGGCGAGCCGGAAGGTGTACAAGAACGCAATGGCGTTTCATGAAAAACAAGCCCATGAGGCACTGGACGACAACGCGCGCCGCACACACGCCTTCATGGAAAAGGTGTACGATGCGAAACAAAAAGCGACCAAAGTGACGATGAACTCCGTGTACGGGTTCTGTGGCGTCGGTAACAACGGGAAACAGCCATGCCTTCCGCTCGCGTCCGCCACCACCACCATCGGCCGTGCGCTCATCGACCAGACCAAAACCTTCTGTGAAGCATACCTGCCAGGCTCCGAAGTCATATACGGCGATACGGATTCCGTCATGTGGAACCTATGGCCAGACCGCGAGGTGGACGGGAAGACAGTGAGCGACGCTTTCGCCAAAGCGCAGGAGACGTGCGACGCAATCGCACCGATCTTCACTCACGATGGGGCGAACTGCATCCTCTTGGAATTTGAAAACGTGTACGTCAACTACCTGCTTCTGAAAAAGAAAATCTACGCCACACTACAGTACAGCGCAGACCTCGGTCCCGATAAGCCGAAGAAGACGGTCATGAAAGGCCTCCGGTGTGTTCGCCGTGATGCCATCGAACATGCCCGTCGCAGTCAATCGGCGTGCGTGGAACACATCACGAACAACCGCATCACGGAAGCCCTCGACGAAGGACGTCGCGCTGTCAGGGCGCTCTTCGACGGAAGCGTGCCCTTCGCCCATCTCGTGACGAGCAAGAAGGTGAGCAGCAGCTACAGAGTGACCGCCGACACCGTCCGTGGCGAGAAGGTGAAGGTAGTAGTCACGCCGCACGGCAAGTGGAAGACAGAGGACACCCCCGAAATTACCGGAACGTGCGAGGTGCTCCCTGGTGTCCCGTGGAAAATGGTCGACGAACTGGGCCGCGCTTTCGGGGAGCTGACCCTGGCGCAACCGCACGTGCATGTCATGCACAGGATGGAACAACGTACGCCAAACGGGGGTCCGCGCGTGGGCGAGCGAGTGAGGTACGTCTTCGTTCGCTCACCGACATGCGGAGACTTACAGATCTCGAGGGCAGAGGATCCCGTGTGGGCCCAAGAACATGGACTCAAACCCGACGCTTGCTATTATTTCGATCACGCTCTGCGCTCGCCTCTGGACGCGGTCCTCAGCGTGTTCGCCGAGGGCGGGTGTGACGCGGCTTTGGGATGGCGAGTTGAGCGCGCGGAGGCCAGGAACAAAGCGGAGGGTCAGAAGTCTCTGAGTGATTTCGGGTTCGGTGTGGCGGCACCCAGCACGAAACCTTCGCGGATTGCGCGGGCGCCCGCAAAGAAGGCGAAAACATCCGAGCGGAAACCACCAGGGAAGGGAAATATCGCTTCTTTTTTTCTTAAACCCCCTTAGTGATTAGGTCTTTTACGAACCCGTCGCCACGTATATAAGCTGAAACTTTTTAAACTATTATATAAATACATTCATAAGCTAACTTTGAGAAGCATTCAGCTTATAGTACACGTGCTGCGCTGTTGTTCTTTTACCGCCGCTGCCCTCGTGCGATAGTTTTTACTGGCAGTGATAAATGCCTCCTTAGCAATCTCCAGATCCCCTTCTATCTTTTTGATTGCGTTGAATGCGTTTTCTTTTTCAACATCGTCCTCATATTTATCATCCCAATCTGTGTTCATTTTACGTACCTTACTTGCGTGCAGTCGTTTTGCACAACCAAGTCTGTATTGAATGTTATAGAAATCCTCCCTAGCATCCATTTGAATGGATTTCAAATTTTCAGGTGTTGGTTCTTTAACGTTGCCAGGCGGCGCGCCGACTAAGGGCATCTCTGTACTCATGACGTTACGTTGTGCAAAACTGCAAAAAATGTGTGTGATATATAGTCACGCGGCGCAAAGAATTTGTGAAACGGAACTATTACCATCCCTTTTCCCTTATGTAGTAATCCTCTAATACATCATACAGCATGTCATTTGCAGCATGGAGCTTGCCGCCTTCGTCAGTCCTTTCATCTATGGTGTCATCAAATATCTGAACCATATCCATTTTTCTACTGGATTTATTTTCATTTTTATGTACTTCTGTGATAAAATTATTTCTTATTGAGTTCAAATTAGTCGAGTAAGTCCCTTTTATTTGATTTGATCCTTTATAAATATTGTTTTTCCCAACAGCGATAGTGTCATCGGGCTGCTTGACATAAACGGAAAGGTTCCTATCGCCGTCAAAGTAGTAAGTTTTTTTCTTTTCTAGTTCAATTTGTGGCATGTGTTCTGAAATGCTTGTCGTCATTTTCTTAAATAGTCGCTGGACAATGCATCCGCAGCTCGGGATGCTGCTCCGTTCCAATCTCGGCGTTACCTCTGTGTGCTGCTTTAATTATCACTGAAGCTGAAAAGACTTATTTGTATAAAATCAGGATCTCGTCGCCACGTATATAAGCGGATAAAAGAACGCAATACAAACAGCTCATTCAATAAACTAAAAATCATGTCTGTGTCGGACCAAAGTTTGCCTGAAGAAGTCGGCAAAGCAGCGTTCGACGAAGAAAACTTTAAATTTTATTTACATAAGAATGAAATTGAAACTATCGTATTTGATTTTGACAGAACGCTTTCAGTTGCTGAAGGTTTTCTGACTCCAAACACTCATACGAATGGCAACCCAGCAACAAAAGAAAACCCCTTTTCAACGATTGAAGACCTTGTCGGAGCCTACGCAAGAGATTTTAAAATAACTCTAACTCCTGATAATTTTATCGACGTGCTCATGGGCGGAAAACCACGCCGTGAAGAAATACGACGCATATTAGAAATGTGTCATGGCATGACGAAGACGGTTGTCATCACGAACAACAACCTCAAACCACTGATCCAAGACGTCATAAACAGACTCATCCCTGATAAGGTCATCAATGTGTACACCACGAGGAATGCCGAAATTGACGATGCGGAACATATGCGCTATAAATGTGATGTGATCGGCGATGAAGAGGAACTCAAGTCCGATAAAGCCGTTCTATTTTTTGATGACGTCAAGGGAAACTTTGAAAAATGTGATGTGCTCAAAGTTCACAAAGTTCACGTGACTACAACTGAAGGTTTCAAATTAGAAGAAAGAACCGAACATGTCAGAATCAAAGAGGTCGAAAAGATGTTCGAGAGAGAAGATGTTACAACTCAAACTCTTGCAAGACTACTAGAGAGGGCTGGTGGACCGTATTTTGATCCTAAGAGTGGAATCCGGTTTTCTATGCTGAGCCAAACAAACGTTAAGAACTCGTCTGAGGAGTGGGTAGAACACATCAAGTCCGAACAGGTGGCGGGGGACTCGGAGGTGGCTGAGGAACCACGAAGCCTTAAACTCACGTCAACGGTCGACTTGCCCTCTTGGGAAAGCCAGTTCTTGACTTTTGTTCGCAGACTAACGACCGACGATCGAGAAAGGGAGTTTGAACAAATGGACGATGAATTAGAAAATTTTCGATCGGAGCTACAGAAAGTTCCTGATGCTTTAACACTCATGCGCAACGTATTAGAAGATTATAAAACGGAAATAGATCAAAGATATGCTAAAGAGGAGCTTGACAATCAACGTCAAACACAAAAATTGTTGTTCGTTTTCCTCGTCTATTTTGATAAGTTTATTAAAATGGGAATGGGCCGTCTGATGAAAGAACTTAGTGTGGGTTTCGGCTGGATTGATAATTCGTTTATCCAAGAGTTCAAAGAAATAAAAAAAGCGGTTGACGGCAAGAGAAGCAAGAGCAGCAAGAGCAGTAAGAGCAAGAGCGATTGGTGCACGATCTGCTGATCGAAGCGCGGGGGGGGGCTTATTATCAGAGTCAATAGAGACAGGGCTTTTAGAAAAAAAATATTTTTATCGTAGTTGATCTATGCGCGAGGGCTCGTTCACGTCCGACACGACCGTCTGTGTTTTCCATGACCATCTGCGTCATCTTGTCCGCGACGTTTCGACCGCGACCGTCGCGGTCGGCTTCGACGTGGAGTTCGACTCGAGCGTCCCCTTCGTCGCTCCAAAGTTAATACTCGTCCAACTCTGCGTCGATGATAAGGTTTTGCTTCTGGACGACGTCCAGTGGGTAGAAAACAAGACGACGTTGCGACGAACGCTGAACGACGCGCGCGTCGTGTTCTGTGGAAGAGGTGTCTTGCAAGATTTGCTCATATGCGGTTTGTCGGTTCCGGCGGCGCGTTGTCTGGACTCCAGTCTCGGATACCCCAGGGTCGGTCTGTACGACCAGGTGAACCCCGCGTTGCCCAAAAAAAAACGAGTCAAGAAAGATAAGAACGTGCAGACGAGTTTCGCGTACGGAACCCCTGTGACCAAAGATCAGAAAGCGTACGCCGCGACCGACGCGTGGTATTCGAGGCTTCTGTGGACGTATCGAGAGAAACTCGGGCTTCGATCCCCGTTCGCGTGTCCGGACGACGCGCTTCATCGAAAATTGACGTCGATCATGCGCGATATGCACGCCAGACAAGAGAAGAAAAACGTTCGTTTTAAACTCGGCCCGACCGGCTCGGTCCTCAAGGAGTCCAACAAACTCCTTACGGGACAGACCTTCCGGACTGACGGCGGCGTTCGGTACGTCGTGAGTAAAAAAAACTACACTAACAACCACAGGGTGAAAGACGAGATGC
>Ga0209711_10000630_pt1 | contig 35865 bp, 30 predicted proteins | sample ArcticOcean_MG_C_7_FD_187441 | JGI IMG/M metagenome (GOLD analysis project Ga0209711, IMG submission 187441) | Marine microbial communities from western Arctic Ocean - ArcticOcean_MG_CB11_88 (SPAdes) (version 2) | ecosystem: Environmental > Aquatic > Marine > Oceanic | place: Arctic Ocean...
CAATTAATCACTTTTGTCAACTGAGTTGTATTCTTATATTGTATTAAAAAGCTCCCCATAATTTATTTTAAGGAGAGCTTTTAGTTAACTTTTCCTAAGATTATTCAGTAGAATCTTCTTCTTCTTCTTCTTCTTCTTCTTCATCAAATGAAGAGAAAAAGCCACCTAAATCAAAATAATCTCCACCAGCACCAATTTTACCGTCGACAAAGTCAAAAGTATGGTAAGACTGTAAGCTAAATGGTTTTCCTGTTTCAGCATGAGTTCCTGTCCATTTTCCGTAAGTTCTTACACTTCCATCTAATTCTCCAGTTTCAGCTAAAACACCAGGAAGCCAATTGTCTGCAGTAAACAAGATATTATCAAAAACAGTTTGATACATAGCTAAGGCCTCAATATGCTCAGCCTTTCCATACTGCTCAGATCCATATGCAGGTGGTTGCCATAGCAAGTCATCGTGTAGCATTTCTGTTTGAGCAGTAAGATCTTCTGTTCCATGAGCTGTCATAAAACTTTTAGCAACCTCTAAATTAGATGCATAATTAGGGTTGTTATCAACTTGTGTATTACATGATGCAACTAGAAATAAAGCTGCTACCAACGAAAGTTTAAATAGTTTTTTCATAATAGATAAAGTATAGTTTTAAATTTAACTAAATATAGGGAATAAACTTATTTAATTATAGACTCGTATACAAGTGATCTGAATTTATCCGAAAGCTTAAGGTTGTAAGTTTCAAAAGACTGAGTCATGTATATAAAAATCATCTTCTCGACAGGATCTATTCTAAAGTAAGTTCCAAACATACCCCCCCAACCAAAAGTTCCTTTAGAACCAAATTTTGTATCATTTTCTTTGACCACTTCAAACCCTAATCCAAACCCTTTCTTTTTTCCAAAAATCAATTTTTTATATTTAAGTCCAATAGAATGATCTTCTTTCATTAACTCAATAGTTTCACTATTTATGATTTTAATATTATTAAAAGAGCCTCCGTTTAAAAGCATCTGACAAAATTTTAAATAATCACTTGTAGTTGAAAGAAGTCCACCTGATCCATTAAACAAGATTACATTTTCTGTAAAAGGAGAATTAGATTTATTGTCAAACGACACAAGATCTCCTTCATTTTCTTTTACATATAAAGTTGTCAATCTATGATTGCTAAACTTCGGTAATTCAAAAAAGGTATCTTCCATTCCAAGAGGGTCGAATAATCTAGCTTTTAAAAAACGATCTAATCGGAGTCCAGACAAAACCTCAACTAGATATCCTACAATGTCAGTAGAAGAACTATACCTCCACTGAGTGCCAGGCTCATACATTAAGGGAGTTTTTATTGCATCCTGCGTATATTCTTCAAGAGTCATGTTAATCACTTTTCGGTAATCCTCTGGACCTTTAAAACTAAATCCAGCAGAGTGTCTTAAAAGATCAATAATTTTAATATCGTTTTTGAGAGGTTTATTTTTTTTACGCTTTTTAACCGTTAAATTTTTGAACTCAGGAATATATTTATAAACAGGATCATCTAATTTAAACTTGCCCTCTTCATAAAGTATCATAAGCGCTAATGAAACTATAGGTTTTGTCATTGAAGCAATTCTAAAAATATCATTCTCATCGAGTTTGTCCTTTTCTGAAATATCAGAGTATCCATAACTGTCAAAATGAACTATTTTCCCGTTTTTAACTATTGCAGCTTGGATAGCAGAAATATCTTTATTGTCAACATAGCTATGCATTACAGAATTTAAATGCAGGAGTTTTTCTGTAGACATGCCATTTGATTCAGGACTGTCTTTTTCTAAATACTCTTGACCTATAATTGAAAAGGATATTAAAAAAAAGAGTAAAAAATTAAATGGTTTTAGGATTGACATATAGTTCGACTTTTTTAATGTTTTTTTGGATAAAAAATAATGTTTAAATGTAATGTAAATTTAAATAAAAGTTTAGATTTGTCGGAATTTAAAAAATTAGAAATGAAAGCATTAGGTCAAAAATCAAGATTAAGATTTATTTCTAATAACCCATCCTCATATTTATTTGAAAGCATTAAAATAGATTATTAAAAAAGAGAAAATAGATGTTTATTTCAAAATCCATTTTTTAGGAATTTTTACAAAAACATTTTTTGAATAATTGTCTTTTTCAAAAAACAAACCAACATCTCCATTATTAAGTATTGTAATAGAAGAGTATGCAGACTCCCCTTGATAAACAGTTTTGCTTTCATTCCAAGTTATTCCTTCATCAAAACTTGTACTTATAGAAAGGTTGACTCTCCTTTTTGAACTAAAGGCATTTGAAAACAATAGAATGTTCTTTTTTTTAGATTCTGAATTGTAGTTAATTAATCCAGCATTGCAACCTGGGTCTAAAAGCTTATTGTTTTTAAAAGTAATCCAACTTTGTCCTTTGTCATTAGAAACATGAGAATACCTATACCCATTAGAATTTACTCTAGAATTAACTAGCCAATCTCCGTTTGAAAGTTCTATAATTTTTGATTCATCTCCTGGATTTAAAGGATAATCTATCAAGAACCAACTCTTTCCATGGTCTTTGCTTCCAAAGACATGAGTCCCTCTATTTAAATTTGCAAGGCAGTGCAAAAGCGTGCCATCTTTTGTTTGAGTCCCTCTACCAGAGGTTATAAACATAAAGTCTTTTTCCCATCCATCCTTAATTATTTCGGTTGTTATTTCTCTAGGACTTGTCCAGCTTTTTCCATCGTCAGAACTTTTAATAAGCATAAATTTATAGACATCTTTAGCCTTGTCAAGATCCATATAGTTGTAAAACATGAAAATTTCATCTGTCACCTTATCAACAATTAAAGATGGGTCCGAAGCTGATTCGCCTAAAGGGTAGTCAACTATTTTTTCAATTACACTCCAAGATTCACCATCATCGTAACTCTTTCTTATGACAATATTTATATCGCGATTCGATCTTAAATCACCACAAGAAATATTGCGCTCATCTATTGCGGCTATTAATACTCCATTAGTTGTTGTAACTATTGCAGGAATCCTGTAGCAGGCTACACTTGGATTCATTGTAGTATCAAATAAATTTTTAAACACTAATTCTTGAGAATAAATAGAAAAACTAAAAATTAAAACGAATAAATTAAGAATGTTCCTCATGTTAATTTTGTGTTGTTTTTTGAATTATTAAATCTATTAACTTACTTCTTACATTGTTTTGATAAAATTTATCATTATTTCTTGTTGGGTAGACTCTATTGGTTAAAAAAACGATAGTTAGTTGTTTTTCAGGATCTCTCCAAAACATGGTTCCAGTAAATCCAGTATGTCCAAAACTTAGTTTTGATAAATTCTCGTTTGGATAGATGCCATATTCATTTTTAGAGTAAGGTTTATCGAATCCAAGGCCTCTTCTAATAGGACTATCCTTATAAGCATAAGAAGTGAATTTTTTAATTGTTGAATCTTGAAAAATAGAATTATTTGGTTCTAGCGCTTGCAATAGTTTTCCAATTTCTTGAGCGCTTCCAAAAAGTCCAGCGTTTCCTGAAATTCCTCCCATAAAACTTGCTGCTTCGTCGTGAACGTTTCCGTGTACCAATATTTTTCTAAATATAGAGTCATATTCAGTTGGAACTATTATTTCTTTTTTAACTTTTTCTTTTGGATTGAAATAAAGCTTGGAATTTGTTTTGTCTAATAATGAAATCTTAAAGTATTTTTCAAACGTAAATCCAGAAATTTTTTCAATAAGCTTAGGTACATAAAAAAAGAATAATCCAGAATAAGCATACTCCCCCTTTTTATTAATCTTAGATTTTTTTATTCTTTTAAAAATTTTATTAAAATAATTTTTGTTCAGGTAAAGTTCCTTATTAATAGCTGTACTGAAACGCTTATTTTTATCTTTTCTAATTATAGATTTTTTAAATTTTCCATTTTTTCTTTTCACATAATTCTGATGACTGATATAAGGAACCCATCCACTAGTATGGCTTAAGCCCTCAAAAATTGTCGTATTTTTTTTATTTGACTTTTTCAAATCTCGGAAATAATAAGAAACGGGAATGTTTAGATTTAAATCAAAATCTTCATATAGTTTCATTATCGATAATGTTGAAGCCAGTACTTTAGTTAAAGAAGCTAAGTCATAAAGATGATCATTATTAATAAGATTAATTGAGTCATAAGTTTGATAACCGTAGGATTTATTAATTACAATTTCATCTTTAATTTTCACATAAATTTGAGCTCCAGGAAATGCGTATTCAATAATATTGGAGTTAATTAAACTATCTATTTTTTGATCAATGTTAGTTTGTCCAAACACTGGAACAGAAACTAAAACAATTAATATTAAAAGTTTAAATCTCATCAATTTTTGGAATTATTGTTTCATAGTCTTTGACTAATTTTTTCTGTTTAATTAGCTCTGCATGCATCTTGTTAACTTCACTTTTATATTTAGGATTATTAAACTGATTTATAAGTTCATAAGGGTCACTAACTAGATCGTAAAACTCCCAAGCTATAGGTGTCTTAGTTTTACTTGTAGAACTCTTGTTTAATCCATCTCCATAATAGTAAATTAATTTACTCTTACGACTTCTAATTCCTAAGTGTGCCGGTCTTACAGGACTATGTTCCCAGTATCTATAGTAAGTATATTCCCTAGTTTTAAACTTGTCATTTGATTCTAAAGATTTTCTAAAACTTTTTCCTTGAAATGACAAAGGAGGTTTTATCCCAGCATAGTCTAAAAATAATGACGGAATATCTAGATTAAGCACTAAATCATCTATTCTGTGGGATTTTAAAATCTTTTTTGGAAAGCTAATTACAAACGGCATTCTAGAAGATTCTTCATACATCATTCTTTTGTCAAAAAATCCGTGTTCGCCAAGGAAATAACCTTGATCTGATGTGTAAATTATAATGGTGTTTTCTAGTTGATTGGAGTTCTTTAAATAATCAATGATTTTTTCAAGATTATCATCAATAGAAGCAGCACACCTTAAAAAATCTTTTACAAATTTTTGATAAGAATGAGATCTAACTTTTTCTTTACTCATCCCGTCAACAGAAAATGGCATTCCAGGGTATTTTATATCAGAATTTATATTTTGTTTTTTTTGAAACTCTATCCATCTATTAGTTAAAATCTCTAATTGTTGACCATCAAAACTTCTTCCACTTTTTGAAGGCAAAAAGTCATAAAGAGATTGTGGCTCTGGAAGGTTGACATTTTTTAAAAAACTATTGTGACGTTTGGGATAATCAAATGGTTCGTGGGTTGCCTTAAAATGAGTCATTAAAAAAAAAGGTTCTTCAGAATCTCTTTTTTTTAACCATTCTATAGAAGAGTCTCCAATAAGATCTGATGAAAATCCATTTTCTTGAACTCCCCCTTTATTATCTTCCCCCCAGTTTTCTTTGAGCTTAAAAATAGGGTTATTGTACTTGCCTTGTCCTGGAAGAATTTTGTAATAATCAAACCCTGAGGGTTCTTTTTTTAAATGCCATTTTCCAATTAGAGCTGTTTTGTAACCATTGTTTTGAAGCACTTTAGCAACATTTAAACTGTCTGAACTTAAATAGTCGCCTAGCGTATAAACTCCATTTTGATGACTATATTGTCCAGTTAGAATTGATGCCCTACTTGGAACACAAATAGAATTAGTGCAGAACATGTTGTTTAAGACGGTTCCATTATTAGCCAAATATTTAATCGCATTGTTTTTAACATAATCATCTAATATTCCGTTGTAAATTCCCCAGGCTTGTGAAGTATGATCATCGGCCATAATAAATAATATATTAGGACGAGTATCATTAACTTGTTTTGAGCACGAGCCTAACAGTAATAGAATAAATAACTTTACACTAAGATTCTTATAAGTTTTAATAATTGGGTAAAACATAAACATTTATCTAATAAATATTTAATTTAGAAAAAAATTATTTGATCTTAAATGAAATTACTTAATATAAAATCTTTATTACTTTTTTTTCTGGGTTTTATTTTATGTGTAAATATTGCGTCGTCTCAAGTCATGGAAAATAAATTAAGTCAAGAAAAAAGTCTTTATCTCAAGCAACACGCTTCAAATCCCGTGCATTGGTTACCATGGGGGGAAGAAGCCCTTTCTTCTGCTCAGAAATTAGACAAACTAATAGTGATTAGCGTAGGGTATTCATCATGTCATTGGTGTCATGTCATGGAAGAGGAAAGTTTTGAAAAACAGGACGTAGCCGACGTTATGAATCAGAAGTTTATAAACATCAAGGTTGACAGAGAAGAAAGACCGGATATTGACGAAATTTATATGAAAGCTCTAGTCTTGATGACTGGAAGCGGGGGTTGGCCTATGAATATTATCGCTCTGCCTGATGGCACTCCAATATGGGGGGGCACCTATGTTCCAAAAACACAGTGGGTTCAAGTTTTAAATCAGGTCGAGGAATTTTATAGAACTAGAAGATCAGATATTTTAGAATATGCTAAAAACGTTAAAGAAGGAGTTCAAAAAGAGGCTCTAGTAACACCCACTGCTGATAAGGAGATATATTCTAATAAATTACAAAATGAACTAGCTGAGAATGCCTATAAATTTACTGACAAGATAAATGGAGGTTTTGGAAATAGTCAAAAATTCCCGCTGCCTTCTATGCTAAACTTTTTTCTAAGATTTTCAACTGAAAATGATAATATAGAAATGAAAAAGTTTGTTAAAAAAACACTTTTTAAAATTGCTCAAGGAGGGATAAATGACAGAGTTGAAGGAGGTTTTCATAGATATACAGTAGACAATATGTGGCATATTCCTCATTTTGAAAAAATGTTATATGATAATGCTCAGTTATTAAGTGTTTTTTCCAAGGCTTATAAGGTTTTTAAAGAGCCAAGGTTTAAAGAAGAACTGTATAACGTGTATAATTTTTTAGACTTGAAAATGTCAAGTCCAAACAACTTAATTTACTCTAGTATTTCAGCAGACACAAACTATGAGGACGGTTCAAAAGAAGAAGGAGATTTTTATGTATGGAATAAAAACGAACTTAAACAAGTTTTAAAACAGGACTATAAATGGGTAAGTGATTATTATAGTATAAATGACAAAGGGTATTGGGAGAAAGAGAATTATGTTTTTATTCAAACAATTTCAGATAAGGAATTTGCATCTAATATTAATTTAGATTTAAATCAATTCAAAGAAAAATTAAAATTAGTAAATAACAAACTCTATAATTTTAGAGAAAAAAGGGTAAAACCGATAACTGACACTAAAATAGTTTTTTCATGGAATGCATTAACCATAAGGGGAATGGCGGATAGCTTCAAAGCAACTGGAGACAAAATATTTTTAGAAAAAGCTCTCTCAATTGAAAAAGCATTGAGCGAAAAAATGACCTCAAATAATATTATTTTTCATTCCAATAGTTCTAAAAAACTGGATCAGGTTCTGTTTTTTGAAGATTATAGTTATTATATAGATGCTTTAATTGGACTTTACGAAGTTACGTTTAACGAAAAATGGCTTATTAAAGCAAATGATTTCACGCAATTTAGTAATGAAACTTTTTTAGAGAGTAATGGATACTTTAAGTTCTCAACTACAAAAGAAACCTTGTACACTAACACATTAATAAACTTAGAGGATGGAGTCACTCCTTCTGCAAATTCAGTAATGAATTTTAATTTGTTTAGACTTGGGCATTACCTTGGAAATAAACAATATAATCAACACTCTAAGACAATGATTAATAATATAAGTGGAAAAATTAAAGAAAGAGTAACAGATCATCTTTTTTGGCTGTGGCTTTCTCATAATTATTCTAATAAGTTTTATGAATTAGCCATTAATGGAGAAAATGCAAAACAAAAAGCAGAGGAGCTTATGTTAAAATATTTACCCAACACTTTAACAGCGGCATCTAATAAGTCTTCAGAACTATATTTGTTAAAAGACAGATACTTTGAAGAGGAAACCTATATATATGTTTGCGTGGACAATACTTGTAAATTCCCAGTTACAACAATTGAAGAAGCAGAAGCTTTACTTAATGATTAAAAATTAACTAATAGACTTTTAAAAGCCTCTCTATAGATACCTCCAATTTTATAGGGCTTTTTTTCTATGTAGGCTATACTTCCATCTATTACATCGATCTTATTTATTGCTGCAGTTGTTGATCTATGAATTCTTATAAATTTAGATTTCGGAAGAGCACTTGTAAAGGACGTTAAGGTTGTGTGAACTATGAAATTTTTGTTTTTAGTAACAATTTTTATGTAATCTTTTAGGCTTTCAACAACTAGAATGTCCTCATAATTTATTTTAACATTTAGCTTGTTTACTCTAACGAAAACAAAATCTAGTTTTGGAAATTTAGGCTTAGGTTCTTTTTCTAATTTCAGCACCTTATTAACAGCTTTTTCAAATCGGCTGAAAGGAATAGGTTTTAATAAATAGTCAATAACATCTAAGTCATAACTTTCTATTGCATATTCTGAGTGAGCACTAGTAATAATTGTTTTAGGAGGGTTTTCTAAACCTTTCAAAAAACTTATCCCATCAATAAAAGGCATATTAATATCTAAAAACATTAAATCAACCTCCTCTTTTTTAATAATTTCTAAAGAGTCATTTGCGTTAGAATAAGAACCTAAACAATTAAGAAAATCTGTCTTTTTTATAAAGTTTTCAATTACTTTAATAGCAAGAGGTTCATCGTCAAGAATTATACAGTTAATCATTTTTTAATTTAACTTTTAGTTCAGCAATATATTTATTTTTTTCTTCATAAGTCTTTAAACTAAAATTTTCTTTACCATAATTAATTTCAAGTCTTTTTTTGATATTTAAAAGTCCGATTCCTCCAACTTGAACCTTAATTGGTTTAGTCGATTTAGTGAAAGAGTTCTCGACTTTAAAATGAATATCAGAGGAATCTATTTTAAGATCAATATTTATATAGCTATTTTTTTTTGAATTTCTAGCGCCATGCTTAAATGCATTCTCTACAAGAGGGATTAAAAGTAAAGGCCTAATCATAGTTTTTTTCACCGCTCCTCTAACGTTAAAAGTCACTTTTAGCTCTTCATTGTATCGCAATTTCTCTATATCTATATAATCTTTAATGTGCTTAATTTCGTTTCTTAAAGTTTGATACTCTTTTCCCGTTTCATAAAGAAAGTACTTCATTAAATCGGATAGTTTAAGAATAAGATCTGGTGCCTTATCTGATTTGTCAATCGTCAAAGAATATAAATTATTAAGCGTATTGAAAAAGAAATGTGGCTGAATCTGTGAACGAAGATACTTGAGTTCATTCTCTAAAAGAACTTTGTTTGTATTCAATAAGAATTCCCTTTGTTTAGTCCAGTCTATTACTAGTTTTATACAACTGACAAAAGTAATCACGTATACTTCACCAAGAACAGTTTGAATAACATAATCAAATGTGATTTTTGAAGTTATGCCTGCAAATTCAGGTAAGACATCTTCACTTAAAAAAGAGAATGTTAGTTGAAACTTTAAAAGAAGGGCTACACTTAAGCTCAAAGTAATTAAACTAAAAAACTCAAAAACTTTCCTTTGAAATAATTTTGGCAAAAAAAGGAAGATAAATAGATAACACAATGTTATGTGAATTGGGAATCCAATTAAATTAGATTTTAGGGAATAAGCATAATCTTGATAAAAAATACCCCACCTAAGTACGTTAAACGTAAAGTAAGCCAGCCAGAAATATATTTGAGTACTAGAGGGAATAGAAGAAATCTTATTATAATCAGGATTGTTAAATAAAGTTTTTTTATAAATACTCATATAAATTTATCTATGGTTTCAGCAGTTTTGCAATAAAATCTTACAAGCTCATATAAAATTCTATGACTTTTCATTTATTAATTACTAAATTAAAAAATCAATCTTAAATTATTGTTTATGAAGACATTTAAATTCAATTCTTTATTTCTAGGTGTGTTAGCGATGCTTTTTTTATCATGTGAAAGTAACTTTGAGAAAGGGTCTCCAAACATTATATTTGTATTAACAGACGACCTGGGCTTTAACGATTTAAGCTCTTATGGCTCTACAATTATACACACACCAAACTTAGATAAGTTAGCCAGCGAAGGAGCTTTGTTGAATTCATACTATTCTCCTCAAGCTGTTTGTTCAGCATCTAGGGCTTCAATTTTAACGGGGAGTTATCCAAATAGAATTGGGTTTAGTGGAGCTTTGGGTCCTAATTCAAAAAAAGGTATTAATCCAAATGAACTATTGATTTCGGAGATGTTAAAAGACAAGGGTTATAAAACAGCTGCTTATGGAAAATGGCACCTTGGAGACAACAAAAAATTCTTACCAACAAGACACGGATTTGATGATTTTTATGGAATATTATATTCAAATGATATGTGGCCATTTCATGCAGAATACCCTGATAGCTATCCTGATTTAATGCTTTATGACAAGGAAACTCCAATAAAAGTATTAGAAGACCAATCAAATTTAACTAAAGATTTAACTACAAAAAGTGTAGAATTTATAGAAAAAAACAAAAACAATCCTTTCTTTTTATACTTAGCACATCCACAGCCACACGTTCCTTTGTTTGCTTCCTCTGATTTTAAAGGAAAATCTAAAAACGGTCTTTATACTGATGTTATTCAAGAAATTGATCATTCTGTTGGAGCGATTATGAAAGCATTAAAAGACAATGATTTAGAAGACAATACCATTGTTGTTTTTACATCAGATAATGGACCTTGGCTTTCTTATGGCGAACATGCTGGCTCAACTGGAATATATAAAGAGGGAAAGGGAACAACATGGGAAGGTGGTCAAAGAGTCCCCTGTATAGTTTGGTATCCAAATGAAATAAAACCAAATACTGTAATTTCTGCGCCTTTAATGGGAATAGATTGGCTTCCAACTTTTGCGAGTGTTACAAACTCTAAGTTATCAGAAAATAAAATTGATGGAAAAAATATTTGGGAAGTATTAATAAATAAGACAGATAAATCTCCTCACGAAGCTTTGTTTTTTTACTATCATGTGAATAGTTTACATGCTGTTAGATATGGAGATTGGAAAATGTATTTCCCTCATCGCTATAGAACATTAAATGGAAGAAAAGGAAGAAATGATGGGAGTCCTATTAAATATCAGTATGTAAATTTAGAAAAGATGGAACTGTATAATTTGGTTGAAGATCCTAGTGAAACTAAAAATATATTTGATCAACACCCTGAAATAGCTAAAAAAATAGAAAAGCTAGCGGATATTAAGAGAGATGAAATAGGAGATGATTTAACTAAGGTTAAAGGAACTGAAAACAGGCCTGTAGGGATGATTGATTATTAGTATTAAAACATTTAGTTTATGAATAAAAGAAGAAGTTTTATTAAAAAATCTATTCTTGGAGGGGTAGGAGCTACAGCGTTATTAAATTGTGAAACTCCAAAAGAAAGTGGCACTAAGGCTACTTATCCAAGAATAATTTCAACTTGGAATCATGGGGTTCCTGCTAATCAAGAAGCTTGGAAATACTTAATGGAAGGGCAATCTGGATTATCAGCTGTTGAAGCAGGAGTTAAAATACCAGAAGCAGATCCAAAAGTAAGGTCAGTGGGTTATGGTGGATATCCAGATAGAGAGGGAATAGTAACTCTAGACGCCTGTATAATGGATAAAAATAATAATTGTGGTTCGGTAAGTTTTTTACAAAATATAAAACATCCTATATCAGTTGCGAAATTAGTCATGGAAGAAACCCCCCACATAATGTTGTCTGGAAAGGGAGCTTTTGATTTTGCAGTTTCAAAGGGATTTAAAAAAGAAAATCTTTTAACTGAGGCATCAAAACAGGATTGGATTAATTGGAAAAAAAAGTCAAAATATAAGCCAGTTATTAATTTAGAAAATCACGATACCATTAGCATGCTTTTAATAGATGATAATGGAGATTTATTCGGAGCTTGTACAACAAGTGGAGCGGCTTGGAAAATGCATGGTAGAGTAGGCGATTCACCCATAATAGGAGCAGGTCTATTTCTAGACAATGAAGTAGGGGCTGCTGCAGCCACTGGTTTAGGTGAAGCTGTCATAAGAACTTCTGGAAGTGCTATGGTTGTGGAATTAATGAGACAAGGGCATTCGCCTATGGATGCTTGTAAAAAAATTGTTGACAGAATTTCTAAAATCCATAAATCAGGTCCTGAGTGGGAATATTTACAAGTAGGATTTATTGCAATGAATAAAAAAGGAGAATATGCAGGGTATAGTTTAAGAAAAGGATTTAATTATGCTATTTGCGACTCTTCAAAACAAAACTTACTTTTAGATGCTAAACACGCTATTTAATTTCTCAAATGCTTGAAATTTTAAATTATTTAGGGAAATTTCATCCGGTAATCATTCATTTACCTATTGGAGCTCTATACCTTACCTTTTGCTTAGCCTTATTAGAAAAAATCTTTAAAAGCAAGTATGTAATTCCAATAAGGTTTGGTTTATTATTTTCTTTTGTATTTGCTCTATTTTCTTGTTTTTTAGGATATTTCCTTTCAATTGGTGGAGATTATTCAGAAGCTATTTTAGACAAGCACATGTGGCTAGGAATTTCAACTGCTTTATTTATTGGGATCTTGTTATGGCTTCATAAAAAAAGTAATTATGAAAAATATTTTATTCCTTTATTTGTTTTCACCATTGTTTTGCTCTCTATTACGGGTCATTTTGGGGGAAGTATTACACACGGAAAGGACTATTTGAAAATTCCTGAATTTAAAGAAGACTATAAGATTGTGAAGCTTGACAGTGTTCAGTTGTACTCTCAGGTAGTTCAACCCATTTTAGATAATAAATGTGTAAAATGTCATAATCAAAATAAGTCTAAAGGAGGGTTGATCTTAGATTCACAAAATGCTATTTTAAAAGGAGGAGAGTCCGGAGAAATTTTAACAGCTTATAACCCTACTAGTAGTCATTTGTATAATTATCCAAACCTCCCTATTAATGATGAAATGCACATGCCTCCAGAAGGAAATACTCAATTAACCATTCAAGAAATTCAACTTATTAAGTTATGGATTGAATCTGGGTCAGATTTTGAGAACGTTACTTTAATGGATAATCTTTCAATTGAAAATAAAAACAGTGTACTCTCTTTTTTTCCTCCAACACAAAAAAACGTTTCACCTCCTAGTTTGAATGATTTAAAAAAATTAATTGAGTTAGGTTTTAGATTAGAGAGAAATAGCAATGAAAATAATTTTATAGAAGCTAAATTTGTTGGAACTAAACTTGAATCAAAACATTTAAAGGCCCTTTTAAAAGTTAAAACACAGCTTATTAAATTAGATCTTAGTAATTCAAATTTAAATGATAAGCTTTTTTTTAGACTGAGTAAATTAGAAAACCTCAAATATTTAAAGGTTAACAATACTTCCATAATAGATATATCCTTAAAACATCTGCCTAAACTTTTAGAAACCCTAATAATTAACGGCAATAATATTTCTAACAACGGTTTAATTTTTTTAGAAGAAAATAAATCATTGAAAAATATTTATGCTTGGAACACCAAGATTGATGATAAAAAAATTAATAAGGAAAAGCTTTTAGCCACTATTCACTTAGGAGTTAAAGATTTTTCAAAAGGAGTACCGCTTTCTGAGCCAATAACAGTTTCGGAACAAACAATGTTTTCGGATTCTTTAAAAATAGAATTCTACAATCCTCTTGGAAACCCTACAATCAGATATACTCTCAACGGAGAGGACCCTGATTCATTATCTGCTATTTATACAAAACCTTTTTTGATTTCAAGCTCGTTAAATCTTAAAGCAATTGCATTTAAAAAAGGCTGGCTAGATAGTAAAATAAGTTCTGTAGATTTTGTTAAAGTTGAAGGAATATTAGAAAACTATATTCTAAAAACTTCACCTGACAATAGGTATAAAAATCCAAAAAAATTGTTTGATGGGGTTGTTGGAAATATAAACTTTAGAGATGGAGACTGGAATGGGTTTATTCGATCTCAAGATTATGTCATTGGTGTTAATGAGCGAAATTCTGGCGACTTGATTGTTGAAATAGACTTAAAGGAAAAGCAATACTCCGCCATTGGCATTCATGCATTGGAATCTATTGGAGCATATATTATGTTCCCTAAAAGAGTAGAGCTTTATGACATAAGCCAAAAAAAAGAAAAATTAATTTACTCTAAAAATTTTATTGCATCAAAGTTGGGCGCTCCTAACTTAACTAAATTTTATAAAGTTCCAATAACAAATAAATCAAGTAAACTTAAACTTGTTGTAAAGAGCAACAAACAATTGCCTAAAGGTCATCCTGCAGCAGGAGAATATGCCTGGCTTTTTGTTGACGAAATATTACTTTTGTAATTATTTAAAACATTCGATTCTGAAAGTTTTATAATAAAATAATTTGTTCTAGGCCTATCTACAGAGTCCTCGTCTCTTAGATCTTTATCGTAAAAAACCAATGATTGGTCGAAATATTGGCTTAAAAAAGCAGATATGTTAAAAAAGTGTTAAGTATTTTATTAAATTAGTACTGATTTAAACAAAAAACAAAAATTTTATGAAAACAAAATTCTTAAGAATTCTGTCCTCTTTTTTATTGATGTTTGCCTTCGGTTTTTCCGTGCAAGCTCAATCGATTAGTGGGATAGTAACAGACGAAAATGGTGTGCCACTACCAGGTGCAACTGTTTTAGTAGAAGGAACTCAAAATGGGGTTTCAACCGATTTTGACGGTAACTATTCAATCAATGCTACAAGCGGGGACACTCTTGTTTTTAGTTTTGTTGGATATACTTCTCAATCGGTAGTTGTAGGAACATCTTCAACGATTAACGCACAACTATCATCTGACGCTCAACTTGATGAAGTTGTAGTAACAGCACTTGGTGTAAAAAGAAACATTAAGTCATTAGGTTACTCATTAACGCAAGTTGATGGTTCGGAACTTAGTGATAACAAAACTTCCAACGCTATTAATGCGCTTCAAGGTAAAGTTGCCGGAGTTATGGTAACTGGTGGTGCAATGGGAGCTAAAGGCTCAAGTAGAGTAGTAATTAGAGGGTCAAGTTCTTTAACCGGAAACAACCAACCTCTTTATGTTGTAGATGGTATTACTATCAACAACAGTAACTTAGGTGCTTCTGGAGTTTGGGGTGGTGCTGATTACGGAGATGGTATTTCAAGTATTAACCCAGATGAAATAGAATCGATTTCTGTTCTTAAAGGTGGTGCAGCTGCAGCACTTTATGGATCTAGAGCTTCTAACGGGGTTATTATTATAAACACTAAAACTGGAGCTGGAACTGAGGGAATTGGAGTAGAATTTAATAGTTCTATGCAGTTCGATACATTAAACCTTAATTTGAGAGATACTCAAGAAATATATGGCCAAGGACGTGATTTTTCTAAGGTTTCTGATGCAATCGATACTTACCAAGCATGGGGTCCAAAAATGGATGGATCAATGGTTGCACAGTGGGACGGTGTTTCAAGAAAGTATTCTCTTGCACCAAGCGCGTTAGATACTTTTTATGGTATGGGTGAAACTTATACTAATACTATTGCTGTTTCAACTGCTAACGAGAATTCAAACACTCGTGTTTCCATGACTAATCTATCTAATTTAGATATTATTCCAAACTCAACACTTGGAAGAAATTCTTTTGGAATTAACAATTCAAATAAGTTTGGAGATAATGTTTCTGTTGATATTAATATAAAATATATCATGGAAGGTCAAGAAGGTAATCCACAATTATCGGATTCTCCAGGAAATGGAAATTTTGCCGTTAATTTATTTGCACCATCTATTAATGTTAATGATATGATGGGAGCAGGAGGACTTGGTAGAAATGCTGATTTAACAGAATTTAGAATTAGTGATAATACTTATTCTCAGAATCCATTTTTTGCTGCTTACAATTACATAAATTCTTCTGAGAAAGAAAGATTTATCGGAGCGATTAGTGCTAGATGGGATCTTGCTGAATATTTATACGTTAGAGGAAGAGTTGGAGGAGATAGATATACTCTTCAAAAAACTAATTCTACACCTTGGGGAACTGCTTATTCGAAATTAGGGGGGATGAGTGAATCTTCTTCTACTTTTAAACAATACGACGCAGATGTGTTTATAGGAACCGATAACTTACAATTAGCAGATGGTGTTTCATTAACTACTTTTGTTGGTATTGGAACTACAAACGAACAATACGAATCTTATGGTGTTTCTGGTAGTGATTTTATTGTTCCTTTCTTAATAAATGTTAAAAACACAGCAAATCAAGGAAGTAGTTACAGTTTCTGGGAAAAGCAAATAAACTCAGCTTACGGTTCTGCTGAAATCGGGTTTATGGATTATGCTTATTTAACACTTACTGCTAGAAATGACTGGTTCTCAACTTTATCTTTAAAAGATAAAGAAGCACCAAACAATGACTTATATACTTCAGCTTCTTTATCACTTGTACTTTCAGACGCTTTAGATCTAGGAGATGTAGTTTCTTTCTTAAAACTTAGAGCAGGTTACTCTCAAGTAGCTGGTGGGGCAGATAGCCCATATGCACTTAGTTTATCTTATGGAATTTATGGCCAAGGTCATTTGGGAGCTTCATTAGGAAGTATTAGTGGAGGAACAATTCCTAATTCTGAGATTACTCCTTTTGAAAAGAATGAAACAGAATTTGGTGTAGACCTAAGGTTGTTTGATAACAAACTATCTATTGATGCTACATACTACGACAACGAAACTCTTGGAGATATAGTTGGGGTTAGTGCCTCTCCAACTTCTGGTTTTGGAAGCGCACTTGCAAATCTTGGAAATATATCCAATAGTGGAATTGAGTTACTTGTAAAAGGTACATTGATGCAAACAGATGATTTTGCATGGGAAGCCTCTGTTAATTACACTAACAACACTAGTAAGGTAGTTGCAACAAACGATACTGATGGAAATATCTCAATGGACGAGCCAAGATCGAGAAACCTGAGAGTTACTCATATTGTAGGTCAAAAATATGGAGCATTATACGGATCTTCTTATGTAAGAGATGCTGAGAATAATATAGTACACGAAATGGTAAATGGAATTCCTATTCCAAAAGTAGGAGCTAGAAAAATCTTAGGATTTGGTGTTGCTCCGACATCTATTGGTTTTGGATCTTCTTTTAGATACAAAGACTTTAATGCAAACCTTTTAATTGAAGGAAAATCAGGAGGTCAGATTTATTCTGGTACTAATGCTTTCTTAATTAGAAATGGACATCACAAGAAAACAGTTCCTGCTGGTGGACGTGAAGCTGGTTTTGTACCAACGGGTGTGATGGAAGATGGAAGTACAATTTCTACTTCTATTCCTGCTTCTCAACAAGAAGATTACTATAGAAGAACTTATAATATTGCCGAAGAAGCAATACAAGATTCTGATTACATGAGACTTCGTTCTGTAAGCATTGGTTACAATATTCCTTCTGATAAATTGGAGGGAACTGCGATTGAAAAAGCATCAATATCTCTTATTGGAAGAAACTTATTCTTCTTAAGTAACAGTACAGACAACATTGACCCTGAGTCTGCTTATAATTCAGGTAACTCTGCTGGTTTAGAGTGGTTTGGTTTGCCTGTGCCAAGAACTATTGGTCTTAACATAAATCTTAAATTTTAAACTTATATAATTATGAAAAAAATAGTATTAACATTTTTTGCTTTAAGTTTATTTCTTACCTCTTGTGAATTTGACAAGGGATTTGAAGAAATGAACGTAAATCCAGCAAAAGCATCTCAACTAGAAGTTGGGAACAAGTTTGCGTCAGTAGTCTTGAGGACTGCTGGTGGTAGATATGCAAACTGGAGAACCAGTTTGATTTATCAATCAACATTAATCCAACATTTTTCGTCTATTGCTGGTTACTGGTCTGGCGATAGATATTTTAGAAACGATGGATACTCCACTTCTTTATGGGATCGTTATTACCCAGAATCTGTTAAACAAATTGAGGACATTAAATCTCAATTAACAGCCGAAGGTAATACTGGATCTGAAATGGGAATGACTCGTATTTTAAGAGTGTTTATTTATTCTAGACTTACGGATCTTCACGGGGATCTTCCTTACAGCGAAGCTGGTCAAGGTTACAATAATGGAATTTTAAAGCCTAAGTACGATCATCAAAAGGATGTCTATATGGACATGCTTAAAGAGTTGGAAGAAGCAGTTGCACAAATTGGCGCTTCCACTACAATGGAAACATCAGATCTACTTTTTCAAGGAAACACTACTAAGTGGAAAGCTTGGGGAAATTCTTTGATGCTTAGATTTGCAATGAGGATGAGTGAAGTAGATCCAGTTAATTCTAAATTATGGGCTGAAAAAGCTGCTAATTCAGGAGCCTTGATGACATCTAATGATCATATCTCTATGGTTCAACATACAAATGGACCTGCTGGAATCAACAAAAACGGACATGGTGAAGTTTTTGATGCAGATGGTAACCCAAGAGTCAGTAAAACTTTTGTTGACTGGTTAAAAGACGATCCTAGACTTCCAATATTGGCAGCTAGAAGGTCTGATGGAAGTACTGACCCTGCAGATTTAATTGGTATGCCTAACGGACAAACAGGGGCTACGATTCCGGATACTTCTATCTACGCTGAGCCAAATAGAAAAGTAATTACAGGAAAAGACGTGCCTATGGTTTTCCAAACTTATGCTGAAGTTAGATTTATGCTAGCTGAAATGGCTGTTAGAGGCTGGAATAATGGGGGTGGTACTGCTCAAGCACATTACGATGCTGGAGTAAAAGCGGCTATGCAAATGCTTAATGTAATATATCCAAAAGCAGCTGTAATATCAGATGTTGAGGTTGCTACTTATTTAGCTAAAAAGCCTTACGATGCTAGTAAAGGATGGGAAATGATCAGCGAACAATATTGGGCGGCTACTCTTTTAAATGAGTACGAGGCATTTTCTAACTGGAGAAGAACAGGATTTCCAACATTAGTTCCTACTAGCGATCCAGGAAGTGATACTGGTGGACCTATTCCTAGAAGGCTAATTTGGCCAGAGTCAGAATCTTCTACAAATGCAGATAATTTTGCTGAAGCAATTGCAAGACAAGGTCCTAACAATATGATTACAAGAGTTTGGTGGGATGGCGGAAATTAAATAAACAATAAATTAGTTTTTGTTTTATATATTTAAGGGGGAATTTGATTCCCCCTTTTTTTATGAATATTTATGAAAGGACAGCTTACGATTATACTTATAGCTTGTTTTAATATAACTATTGCTCAAGACAAAGTTTTTGAGTTAATTAGTCCTGAATTCTCAGGAATACATTTTAATAATCAAATTGAAGATAAAAAGGAACATAACATTCTTTTATATGCTAATTATTATGGTGGTGGGGGAGTAGGGATAGCAGATTTTGATAATGATGGATTGCAGGATATTTATTTTACAGGAAATCTTGTAGGGGATAAAATATATAAAAACACAGGAGGGTTAGAGTTTTTAGACTTAACCACAAGTTCTGGAATAGAAGATGATGGCTCTTGGTCATCAGGAGTTTCTATAGCTGACGTTAATAATGATGGATTTGTAGATATTTATATTAGCAAAGAACTCTATGATGATAACCCCGAATTAAGAAGAAATAAACTGTATATAAATAACGGAGATTTTACTTTTGAAGAATCTTCAAAAAAGTGGGGTGTTGATGTATCGGCAAGAACCAGGCATGCTGTTTTCTTTGATTACAATAATGATGGCTTATTAGATCTGTATCTTTTAAATCAACCGCCTAACCCTGGAAATTATTCTAAGTTTTTTGGATCAGACTTAACCTTACCTGAATATTCTTTACAATTATTTAAAAATACAGGAAACAATAGTTTTATTGATGTAACTAAAAAAGCCGGATTAAATAGAACAGGATTTCCAAACAGTGTGGTTGCTTCAGATTTTAATAACGATGGCTATATCGATCTATATGTGGCCAATGATTTTGATGCTCCCGACTTTTTGTATTATAACAATGGGGATGGAACCTTTACTTACAGCACTGAGAAATCTTTAAAACACACTTCTTTCTATAGTATGGGTGTAGATTCAGCAGATATTAATAATGATGGGCTTTTAGATGTTATGGTTGTCGATATGACGGCAGAAGATAATTTTAGACTTAAATCTAATATGAGCGGAATGAATCCATCTGCATTTTGGAAAGTTGTAAGAGATGGAGGCCATTATCAATACATGTTTAATTCATTACAAATTAATAACGGAGATCAAACTTTTAGTGATGTCGCACAATATACAAACACCTCTTCTACTGATTGGAGCTGGGCTAATTTAATAGCAGACTTTGATAACGACGGCTTAAAAGATATATATGTGACAAATGGACTTTTAAGAGATATTAGAAATACTGATGCTGACAAAAAATTAAGTGAATTTGTTTTAAAAATTGCCGATGATTATGTTAAAAAAAATCCAAATAAAGGAGATATTGATATATGGGATATTTTACCATTAAAAGAGGCTTTAAAAATTGTTCCTAGTGTAAAAATTAAAAATTACTTATATAAAAATTATGATGATTTAAATTTTAAAAACGAAACCAAAGCATGGGGCTTAGATCAACCTTCTTTTTCTAATGGAGCTGCTTATGCAGATTTAGACAATGATGGAGATTTAGAGATAGTAGTCAATAATGTTAATGAAAAAGCATTCTTATACAAGAATAATTCTATTGAATCAATTAACAATAACTATTTAAGAATTGATTTAAAAAACAATAGTAATTTACCCACATTTGGGGCTAAAGTGAAACTATATTATAATAAAGAGCTGCAGCTTATTGAAACTACTAATGTCAGAGGGATCTATTCAACTAGTGAAAATATTGTTCATTTTGGTTTAGGAAAAACTAAAATGGTAGACAGTCTGGTTGTTACTTGGCCTGATAGGACTAAATCAAAATTATTTGACATTAGAACTAATCAACAATTGACTCTACAAAGTTCAACATCTAAGGCTGATAACAGAATTTCTAAATCAGATAATAATATTCTTTTTAAGAAAGATGATTCAAAAATAAAATATGTTCATATTGAAAACTCATTTAACGACTATGATAATCAAGTTTTACTTCCACATAAGCTTTCTCAATTTGGACCAGCAATAGATGTTTCTGATGTAAATGGCGATGGCTTAGAAGATGTTTACATGGGGAGTGCATCAGGTGAAATATCCAAATTATTTTTACAGTCTGAAGGGGGGATATTCTTAGAATCAAAAAATCAACCTTGGGATAGGCATAGAGCATTAGAAGATTTAGATGCGGTATTTTTCGATTTTGATAATGATGGAGATGATGATTTATATGTAGTGAGTGGAGGCAACGAATTTTCACCAGGTTCTAGTACTTATCTTGATAGACTTTATGTAAATGATGGTTTAGGTGTTTTTAGCTTTAACAGGGAATTGTTGCCAAATATTTTTAAGTCAGGATCTGTAGTAAAACCATATGATTTTGATAATGATGGAGATTTAGACTTATTCATTGGCTCTAGAATGATCCCATGGAATTATCCAGAACCAGCCACTAGCTACTTGCTAGTCAATCAAAGCGGTAAATTCATCAAATATGAGGATAAAAACGAGAGTTTTAAAGACCTAGGACTAGTAACTGATGCAGTTTGGTCTGATTACGATAAGGATGGTGATAAAGACCTTTTTGTAGTAGGAGAATGGATGCCTTTAACATTAATTAAAAATGAAAATGGAGTCTTAGTTAAACAAAAATTAAAAAATGAATGTGATGAAGTTTATGGATGGTGGTATTCTATTGAAGCTTCAGATTTAAACAAGGATGGCTATGAAGATCTGGTTTTAGGAAACTTAGGAGAAAATTACAAATATAAAGCCTCTAAAGAAGAGCCTTTCGAAGTGTTTTACGACGATTTTGATGAGAATGGATCCAAAGACATAGTACTGGCTTATTATAATTATGGTATTCAATTTCCACTCAGAGGATTTTCATGCTCATCACAGCAAATACCAGAGTTAAAAAGCAAAATTAAACAGTATGATTTATTTGCTTCTCTTGATGTAAAAAATGTATATGGAGAAGTTAACTTAGAGAATTCTTTAAGGCTACATGCCAATTCTTTTAAAAGCACAGTACTATTAAATGACAAGGGAAAGTTCAGCTCTCTTAGCCTTCCTTACCAAGCGCAACTTTCATCAATTAATGATTTTTTAATAAAAGACTATAATAAAGATGGAATAAAGGACATGTTAATTGTAGGAAATTTATTTACATCTGAAATAGAAACTCCAAGAAATGATGCAGGAAATGGGCTGCTATTAATAGGAAATGGAGATGGGACTTTTTATAGTAAATCAAGAAATGAAACAGGGTTATACGCGCCAAGTGATGCAAAAAAAATTATACCAATTAATTTAAAAGATGAGCAAGGAATTTTAATTGGAAACAACAATGATTTATTGCAATATTTTAAAGTGTTAGAATGATAAAGATCACTTAACGGATAATTTTAAAAACATGAAAAAAAGAACTTTTATTGGCCTTCTAGTTTTAGGATTTTTATTAATTGTTCTTGTCTACCTAATAAAAATTTCAGGTCCTTTGAACAACTAAACATTACTGACTTTCAATTATGATTAGAAAAGCAAGCTTAGATGATTTAAAAAGAATTATTGAGATAACTCAAGCATGTGCAAATTTGATGATTTCAAAAAATATTTTTCAATGGAATGAATTTTATCCAAGAATTCAAACTTTTGAAGAAGACGTAAAGAATCAAACGCTTTATGTTATTGAAAACAACTCAAAGGTTATAGGGTGTTTAGTAATATCTGATTATATGGATGAGTTTTACAAAAAGGCTAAATGGTTAACGGTTAGTGATAAAAATATTTATCTCCATAGATTGGCAGTTCACCCTGATTATCAAGGCAAGGGATTTGCTAAAAAATTAATGAATTATGCCTTTGATTTTGCATTAGAAAATAAGTTTAAATCGATAAGGTTAGACACCTTTAGTGGAAACCCTCAAAACAATGTTTTTTATCAAAAATTAGATTTTAAAAAGCTAGAAAAAATATATTTTAGAGATCAAAGTGATAAACCTTTTTATTGTTATGAGAAGGTATTGTAAATGAAACATGTATTTTTGTATTAAATATTTTTTGTAAATGAATAAAATTAGAATAACTAAACAATTTAATTTTGAAACAGGACATGCTCTTTATGGATATGATGGGGCTTGTAGAAATGTTCATGGACATAGTTATAAACTTTTTGTTACAGTAATTGGAATTCCAAATGAGGATGCAGGAAATGTAAAATATGGGATGGTGATAGATTTCAAAGATTTAAAGAAAATTGTTAATGAAGAAGTTGTACAGGTATTTGATCATGCTACAGTTTTTAATAAGAATACTCCACACAAAGAATTAGCCATGGTCCTTCAAGATAGCGGTCATAAAGTTATATTGGCAGACTATCAGCCAACCTGTGAATTGCTTGTCATAGACTTTGCTAATAAAATTAAAAACAGATTGCCTAACAGCATTTCTCTTCACTCTTTAAAACTTCAAGAAACTGAATCTTCTTGCGCTCACTGGTATGAAAAAGATCAATAAATTTCTAAATATTGAACTTAAAGAAGGTGAAAAAATCTACTTTTCATCTGACAATCATTTGGGGGCTCCTAATCATTTAGAAAGTCTTGAAAGAGAGAAAAAGTTCGTCAATTGGCTTGATTTAATAAAGACTGATGCCAAAGCAATATTTTTATTAGGAGATTTATTTGATTTTTGGTTTGAATATAAAAAAGTAGTTCCTAAGGGATTTGTTAGAGTACTAGGTAAATTAGCTGAAATTTCAGATTCTGGAATAGATATTTATTTTTTTGTTGGAAATCACGATTTATGGATGAATGGGTATTTTGAAAATGAATTAAATGTAAAAGTTTTTTATAAGCCTCAAAATTTCATGATTAATAATAAAAAATTTTTAATTGGTCATGGTGATGGTTTAGGTCCTGGAGATAAAGGATTTAAAAGAATGAAAAAAATATTCACTAACTCAATTGCTAAATTCCTATTTAGTTGGGTTCATCCGGATATTGGAGTCAGTGTTGCTCAATATTTTTCAATGAAAAATAAATTACTTTCTGGAGTGGACGATATTGAATATAAGGGAGAAGAAAATGAGTGGCTAGTTCAGTATGCTAAGGAAAAATTAAATCAAGATAACTTTCAGTTTTTTGTTTTTGGTCATAGACATCTACCTTTAAACATTAAGCTTTCTGACAAAGCTACATACATTAACCTAGGTGATTGGATTTCTTACTATTCTTTTGCGGAATTTGATGGAAATAATTTGGAATTAAAGTATCATAATAAAGTTCTAAAATAATAATGATAGAAAAAAAAGATATTAGCCTTGAAAGAACAGTTATAGTAGGAATTATTACTCTAAAACAAACCAGATCTGTTCTTGAAGAATTCCTGAACGAGTTAAGTTTTTTAACTTTTACTGCTGGAGGAGAAGTGATAAAGCGTTTTACTCAAAAAATGGCTTCGCCTGATTCTAAAACTTTTTTAGGTAAGGGTAAAATGGAGGAATTAGCTGCATTTATTAAAACGAATGATATAAATTCTGTCATTTTTGATGACGAGTTAACTCCAGCTCAACAATTAAATATTGAAAAATTTTTAAAATGTAAAATAGTTGATCGGACTGGGCTCATATTAGATATTTTTGCTCAAAGAGCTAAAACCAGTTCTGCTAAAAATCAGGTTGAATTAGCTCAATATCAATATATTCTACCTAGACTAAAAGGTTTATGGACCCATTTAGAGAGACAAAAAGGAGGAATTGGAATGCGAGGCCCTGGAGAAACAGAAATAGAAACAGACAGAAGGATTGTTAGAGACAAAATTACCTTATTGAAAAAGAAACTGCTTGTAATTGATAAGCAAATGTCAACTCAAAGAGGAAATAGAGGGTCTTTAGTTAGAGTAGCGCTAGTTGGATATACGAATGTTGGAAAATCTACTTTAATGAATTCTGTGTCCAAAGCGGAAGTTTTTGCTGAAAATAAATTATTTGCTACATTAGACACAACCGTCAGAAAAGTGGTAATTGAAAATATGCCTTTTTTATTGACAGATACGGTTGGATTTATAAGGAAGTTACCCACACAATTAATTGACTCTTTTAAAAGTACCTTGACAGAAATCACTGAAGCAGATTTGTTAATTCATGTCATTGATATTTCACATCCAAATTATGAAGATCATATAGATTCAGTGAATACAATCCTTAACGAAATAGGGTCAGGGGAAAAGCCTATGATTATGGTTTTTAACAAGACAGACAAATATGTAAATGACAAAGAAACTATTACGGATATAAATGACATTGATTTTGAAGATAAGAGCTTGAACACTCTTAAATCTAGTCTATATAAGAAGTATAATCAAAAAGCATACTTTATTTCGGCTCTAAGTAAAAAAGACGTTAGAGAATTGAAGACAAGCTTTTATAAAGAAGTTAGAGAAATTCATATAACTAGGTTTCCTTACAATGCTTTTTTATATCCCGATATTACTTAAGTCAATGTTTAGTCCAATTCCAAGAACTTCCCTTATTTGAATCCTTTGAATTTCATTGTCATCATAAATGAACTGAAAAATTAGATTAGTTGATACTGACTTATTTACTTTCATAACGACATTAAAAGTGTAGTCAAAATCAATGTTTTTAGGACTGTCTAGGTAGTCTGAATACAAGCTCAATCTATTTTCTAAAGTAATATTTTTATAGACCTCTGCTTTGTAGAAAGATCTAACAGAAGCTCCCAATTCAAACCTGCTGTTTGCTCCTTTTGTAACTCCAAAATAGGTTTCATTCTCTGTTAAATTTTCGGTAAAAACCCTATTAACCAGTATTAATTTTCCTGTTAGTGGAGCAATATTGATCCAAAAGTCTTTGTTTTTTTTCCAATATAATCCGACTCCTAACTGAGTGGTTGCTGGGGAAAAAAATCTTGATTTTTCTGTACGAATAGGATTACTATTAGCATCTTTCCCAAAACGATATCCTTTAGCAAATTGAGTTTGAAAATTAAAGAAACTAGAATAACTCCATTTACCAATTAAATCATTGTTAAATTTTTTTCCAAGAACCGAATTGATTTCTAGTCTATCATCAGTTTTTTTTAAAAACTCACTTCCACTAATTTTATTTAGCCCGAACATGGTAATTAATTTTGTGTCCCAAGCCCAACCATTATCATAATAATTGAAATTATAATTAATTTTAATCGTTCCAGAAATACTACTTTGCCCTCCAGAGCTCCAATTACTAAAGCTAGATTGGTTAACCAAAAAAAGTCCATTTCCAGATCTTTTCCATTTTATAGGATTGTTTATACTATCTATCTCAGCTTGGGAGAATAAAAAGCTGCTTAAAATTAAAAATGAAATAATATGTAAAAACTTAAAATTCAATATTAGCTTTTTGATTTTTTATAAACAGGAACAGATGAGCAGGCCTCTCCGAACATTATACTTTTTACAACTGGCTGTAATTTATCAATTAGAAGAGAGTAAGAGGATTTAGGGATGAATTTATTTGAACAGCCTTTAATTATAACAGCCTTATTTTGATAGTTAGAAAAATTATAATTATTAATAGCATCACTAATTAAAATATTTTCTAGTAATTCTAAAGATCCAATAACATGTTTTATTTCTTCTTTTTTTAAATATGAGCTTACTAATAACAATGCCCAATCTGGTATTATGGCTTCATTTGAGCAAACTATTGAAAGGAATTTATTTTTGTATTGTTTCCAATCATGATTTCGCAAATTTTCCCTAAAATCTTTTTCAATTAATACAAGATCGTTTTTAAGCCATTTTTTTAAATCAAAAGTTACTCTTTCATTATCTGAAATAAAAGATTCAAGATCGATTGTCTCTAGCTTACTATTAGCGACTCTATTAACTATCACATTATTCATTACAAAAACCCTAACTCTAATTTAGCTTCTTCACTCATTAAATCTCTAGTCCATGGAGGATCAAAAGTTAATTCCACTTTTGCTTCAACCACTTCTTCAACTGATCTCACTTTGTCTTCAACTTCTAATGGGAGAGTCTCGGCAACTGGGCAGTTGGGAGTTGTTAAAGTCATAAGCACTTTAACGTGATTGTCTTCATTAACAAAAACATCATATATTAATCCTAATTCGTATATGTCTACTGGAATTTCAGGATCATATATTGTTTTTAAAACTCTAACTATTTTTTCGCCTAATTCGTTTGGATCCATTTTTATTTGATTTTATTTTTTTTACTAAATGCTAACGCATAATATTTTATTTGTCTTAACATTGAAACTAATCCATTTGCTCTTGTAGGGGACAAATGTTCTTTCAAACCTATTTCATCAATATACTTAACATCAGAATTTATAATATCTAAAGGAGTCTGATTTGAAAAAGCTCTAAGTAATATGGCAGCTATTCCTTTAGTAATAATAGCTTCACTATCGGTAGTATAGAATACTTTTCCTTCAAGCACTTCTGCATGAAGCCACAATTTACTTTGGCAGCCTTTAATTAAATTGGAATCAGTTTTATTGCTTGGGCTAATTAATTCAATAGTCTTTCCAAGCTCAATCATATACTCATACCGTTCCATCCAATTTTCAAAAAGAGAAAATTCCTCAACTATTTCATCTTGAATTTCTTTTATTGTCATAAGTCAAACTAGTAAATCAAAGATACAAATTAGCTTAACATAGTGATGGCCTGTAATAAAGATTTATAAAGGTGATCTATCTCCTTAGTTGTATTGTAGAAAGAAAAAGAAACTCTTACAGTGCCTGAAATATTATAGTAATCCATAATGGGTTGAGCACAATGTTGACCAGTTCTTACAGCTATACCAAATTTATCTAAAATAGAGCCAATGTCATAAGCATGAATCTCCCCAACATTGAATGATATTACAGAGGTTTTATTTAATGAATCCCCATAAATTTTAAGATTAGGGATTGTCTTAAGCTTTTTTGTAGCGTATTTTAAAAGAGATGTTTCATGATTTTTAATATGATCAAACCCAATTTTATTTAAATAATTAATAGCTTCTCCAAAACCTATAACACCAGCGATATTAGGTGTGCCAGCTTCAAATTTATGAGGAAGTTCAGCGTAGGTAGTTTTTTCAAAAGTTACACTTGAAATCATTTCTCCACCCCCTTGGTATGGTGGCATTTTTTTTAACCATTTCTCTTTTCCATATAGCATTCCAACTCCGGTAGGCCCACATAATTTATGTGCGGATGTCGTGTAAAAATCAACATTTAATTCTTGAAGATTTGTTTTAAGATGAGAGCTGGCTTGAGCTCCATCTACCAAAACTACAGCTCCAAATTCATGAGCTTTATCAATTATTTTTTTTATAGGGTTGATAATGCCTAGAGCATTAGAAATATGATTTACAAATACAAGTTTTGTTTTATTAGATAATAATTTTTCAAATACGGAAAAGTTTAATTCTCCACTTTCTTGCATAGGAATGACTTTGATTAGAGCCCCATTTTTCTCACACATCATTTGCCATGGAACAATATTTGAATGATGTTCAAGTCCAGAAATAATAATTTCATCTCCACTATTTAAGAGACTTTGAAATCCGTTAGCCACCAAATTAATTGAATGAGTAGTACCGGAAGTAAAAATAATTTCATGAGAATACTTTGCGTTGAAATGTGTTTGGATGGACTGCCTAGCACTTTCATAGGCATCAGTAGCTTCCTGACTTACTGTATGAACTCCTCTGTGAATATTTGAATTGTAGTTGCTATAATAATCAACTAGAGAATCAATGACAGTTTTTGGCTTTTGGCTTGTTGCGGCATTATCTAAATAAACAAAAGGGTATCCATTTACTTTTCTGTTTAGTATTGGAAAATCTTCCCTGATTTTATTGATATCAAACTCCATAATTATAGATCAAACCCTAATTTAACCCCTAGTTTATTAGCGATAATTTTTTTAATCTTTGATTTCAAAGCAGGAATACTAACACTCTCTAAAACGTTATTAGCAAAGGCATATGTTAATAATGCTTCCGCTTCTTTTCTAGGAATCCCTCTAGCTCTTAAATAGAATAAAGCATCTTGATCTAATTGTCCAATGGTACAGCCATGAGAACACTTCACATCATCAGCAAATATCTCTAATTGGGGCTTCGAATTTATAGTAGATTTATCAGTTAATAGTATGTTATTATTTTGTTGGAATGCATTTGTTTTTTGAGCTATTTTATCTACAATAATTTTACCGTTAAAAACCCCTGTTGAACTGCCAGAATAAATCCCTTTATAATCTTGATGACTTTCGCAATTTGGATTAGCATGGTCAACCAATGTATGATGATCAACTAGTTGCTTATCGTCTATGATTGTAATCCCCTTCAAGGTGGAGTTAATATAAGACCCTTTTTGGTAGTAGTTAAGGTTATTTCTTGTAAGCTTTCCTCCAAAAGAAAATGTATGAATCTTAGCATTGCTGTCTCTTTCTTGTGAGATATATGTATTGTCAATCAGAGTTGTAGATAGACGATCATTTTGAATTTTATAATAATCCAAATGAGCATTTTTTCCAACAAAAATTTCAGAAACGGAATTTGTAAAAATAGGATTATCAGTTAAACTTTGATGACTTTCTACGATTTCTACTTGAGCACCATCTTCAATAACAATTAAATTTCTTGGCTGGAGCATTAAAGCAGATTCATTACCTGTTGCAAAATGAATTATTTCAATAGGTTTTTCTAGTATAATATTTTTAGGAATATGAACGTAGGCTCCTTCTTTTGAAAATGCCGTATTTAATTGAGATAAAGAATCGCTTTTTTCAATTGATTTGTTAAAATGTTTTTTAATAATAGAAGCGTATTTAGCTTTTGATAAGGCTGCTGACATTATACAAACATCTACGTGGTCATGACTTGTTTGAGACAGGAATGAATCAAAAAATCCGTCAACAAAAACAAGTTTATAGCTTTCAGTATTATCTAAGAAAAAATCTTTTACATTTTTAAAATCTAGAACATTCTTTTTTTTAGAAAAAAGAGTATAATCTTCTTTAAGTACCTTGTTTAGGGAAGTGTACTTCCAAGCTTCTAATTTTTTATTAGGAAATCCTAATTTTTCAAAACTCTTAATAGCATCAGTTCTAATGTTGTGTACAGGAGACTGTATATTTATATCAAGTTCAAATGCTAAAAATGATGAAACTAATTTATCTGCTAATGGCATTGTAATTGTTTTTTATTTTATCCAATCGTATCCTTTTTCTTCCAGTTCATGTGCAAGTTCTTTTCCGCCAGACTTAACAATTTTTCCTTCGTGTAATACATGTACATAGTCAGGCACTATATAGTCTAATAGCCTTTGATAATGCGTAATAAGAATTACAGCATTATTTTTATTTTTCAACTTATTAACTCCGTTTGCAACAACCTTTAGAGCATCTATATCTAAACCAGAATCAGTTTCGTCTAATATTGATAAGCTAGGTTCAAGCATCGCCATTTGAAAAATTTCATTTCTTTTTTTCTCTCCACCTGAAAATCCTTCGTTTAAAGACCTTGAAAGAAATCTAGAGTCTATTTCCAAAAGCTCTGCTTTTTCTCTAATTTTTTTAAGCATTTTATTAGCAGGCATTTCTTTTTCATTCCTTGCTCTTAGATTTGAGTTAATAGCAGTTTTAATAAAATTTGTAACTGTTATGCCCGGAATTTCAACTGGGTATTGAAAGGACATGAAAATTCCTTTATTAGCTCTTTCTTCAGCTGCTAATTCAATTATATTTTCATTTTTATATATAATATCTCCTTTGGTAACTTCATAAGCTTCATTTCCAGCAATGACAGCTGAAAGTGTGCTTTTACCCGAACCATTTGGTCCCATGATTGCGTGTACCTCGCCAGCCCTTACGTCTAAATTGATACCATTTAAAATGGGCTTACCTTCAACACTTACATGTAAATTATCTATAGTTAACATAGTTTTAATTAATTTTTTGATTTAACCTACTGATCCCTCAAGGGAAATTTCTAATAATTTTTGAGCTTCAACTGCAAATTCCATTGGAAGTTTGTTTAATACTTCTTTACTAAATCCATTAACGATTAATGCAATAGCCTTTTCAGTGTCTATGCCTCTTTGGTTACAATAAAATATTTGATCTTCCCCTATTTTACTAGTCGAAGCTTCATGCTCTACAATAGCTGTTTTGTTTTTTACTTCAATATACGGAAAGGTATGAGCTCCACATTTATTACCCATGAGCAAAGAATCGCATTGCGAAAAATTTCTAGCATTTTCTGCTCTAGAATTAATCTGAACAAGTCCTCTATAACTGTTTTGAGATTTTCCTGCTGAAATTCCCTTTGAAATAATAGTGCTTTTAGTGTTTTTACCAATATGAATCATTTTGGTGCCAGTATCAGCTTGCTGATAGTTGTTAGTGACAGCAATTGAATAAAATTCTCCAATACTATTATCTCCTTTTAGAATACATGACGGATATTTCCAGGTTACTGCTGAACCAGTCTCAACTTGTGTCCAGGATATTTTAGAATTAGTATGACAAATTCCTCTTTTGGTAACAAAGTTAAATACACCGCCTTTTCCGTTTTTATTTCCAGGAAACCAATTTTGAACAGTAGAGTATTTGATTTCAGCTCCGTCTAAAGCCACAAGCTCTACTACAGCAGCATGTAATTGATTTTCATCTCTTGAGGGAGCGGTACACCCTTCTAAATAACTTACATAACTATCTTTATCTGCGATTACTAAAGTTCTCTCAAATTGTCCAGTTCCAGCTTGATTGATTCTAAAATAAGTTGAAAGCTCCATAGGGCACCTTACTCCTTTCGGAATGTAACAAAATGATCCGTCTGAAAATACAGCAGAATTTAAAGTTGCATAAAAGTTGTCTTTTTGAGGGACTACACTTCCAATATATTTTTTAACAAGATCAGGATGATTTTTGATTGCTTCAGAAATAGAACAAAAAATAATTCCTTTTTTTGAAAGCGTATCCTTAAAAGTGGTTGCTACCGAAACAGAATCTACTACAATGTCAACCGCCACACCTGTTAATTTTTTTTGCTCATTTATTGAAATCCCTAGTTTCTCAAATGTTTTAAGTAATTCTGGATCAACTTCATCTAAACTATCGTATTTGTCTTTTCCTTTAGGAGCAGAATAATATGATATTTTTTGAAAATCTGGTTTAGAATATTTAACATTTGCCCATTCTGGCTCTTCCATTTCTTGCCAAGCTTTAAAAGCTTTTAAGCGCCAATCGGTCATCCACTCAGGCTCTTCTTTTCTTCTAGAAATTGCTCTAACAATTTTTTCATTTAGGCCAATAGGGAATGTGTCAGACTCAATATCGGTTACAAATCCGTATTCATATTCTTTAGTTTCTAACTCTTTTTTTAATTCTTCTTCCGTATATGCCATTTTATTTTTTTATAATGAAAAACTTTCTCCACAACCACAAGTCCTATTAGCATTGGGATTATTGAAAACAAATCCTTTACCATTTAATCCGCCAGAAAATTCTAAAGTAGTCCCGATTAAGTATAAAAAACTTTTATTATCAACAATGATTTTAACTCCATTATCTTCATAAACTTTATCATCAGTATTAATTGAGTTATCAAAATTTAAATCATAAGACAGTCCGGAGCATCCTCCGCTTTTAACACCTACTCTTACATAGTCGCTTGACACGTTGTATCCTTCAGCCGACATTAGCTTAGTTACTTCTGATTTTGCTTGTACTGAAACTTTAATCATTTATAATGAAATCTATATATTTTGCAAATATAACTCTTTGAGAATTTATTACACTAAGTTTTTTTTATTAATCCCTACTTATAATAATTCAATAATAATGCCATTTAATTTATATTTGACAAAAAAAGTAAATTGAAAAAAGATAACGAAATAAAAAGTCCAACAAAATTAGCAGATTTAGGAGAGTTTGCGGTGATTAATGAAATTACTAAAGGCTTTGTAGATTCAAATAAATCTACCATACTTGGAATTGGTGATGATGCGGCAGTTATTGATTTTAACGACAATAAGGCATTAATCTCTACAGATATGATGGTTGAAGGCGTTCATTTTGATCTGGCTTATATGCCATTAAAGCATTTAGGATATAAAGCTGTTGTTTCAAATCTTTCAGATATCTATTCAATGAATGGGATATGTACTCAAATCACAGTGAGTATAGCAGTTTCTAATCGATTTAATTTAGAATCATTAGAAGAACTTTATCTAGGAGTTAGAGCTGCATGTAAATTTTATAAAGTAGATTTAGTTGGAGGAGATACTACAAGCTCTACAAAGGGTTTGATTATTAGTATTACAGCAATTGGAAAAGCTAAGCAGAAGGACATAGTTAAAAGAAGTGGCGCTCAAATCAATGATTTAATAGTAGTTTCGGGAGATTTAGGAAGTGCCTATATGGGTTTACAAGTTTTAGAAAGAGAAAATGAGGTGTTTAAAGTAAACCCACAAAATCAACCTGATTTATCTGACTATACTTACTTGCTTAAAAGACAATTGAAGCCAGAAGCTAGAAAAGATGTTGTAGATTTTTTTGCTGATAAAAAGATAATACCTACTTCAATGATCGACATAAGCGATGGTCTTTCCTCAGAAATATTACATATATGCAAACTATCAAATGTTGGATGTGATATATATGAAGAAAAAATACCATTAAGTGAGGAATTGAAATCTGCTTGTGAAGAGTTTAAGTTACATTCAACTACAATCGCATTAAGTGGAGGGGAAGATTACGAACTTTTATTCACAATAAATCAAAAAGATTATGATAAGATCAAAGTAAGTAATGATTTAACTGTGATTGGTCATGTAATTGATTCTGAAAAAGGAATAAACTTAGTAACAAAATCAGAAGATAAAGTTCCGATTACTTCTCAAGGCTGGAAATCGTTTTAATCTATTTAGACTGATATTTTAATAAACTTTTTTAATAACATAAAAAACGTATTTTTGGACTCCCAATAATTTACATATGAGTATTTTTTTAATAAAAGCATTTCAACTGATTTTAAGTCTTGCAATTCTTGTTGTTCTTCATGAATTAGGACATTTTATTCCTGCCAAACTATTTAAAACAAAAGTTGAAAAATTCTATTTATTTTTTGACTGGCCATTTGCATTGTTTAAGAAAAAAATTGGAGAAACTGAATATGGGATTGGTATTCTTCCACTTGGAGGATATGTTAAGATCGCTGGAATGATAGATGAGAGTATGGATACAGAGCATTTAAAAAAAGATCCAGAACCTTGGGAATTTAGATCAAAACCAGCTTGGCAAAGATTAATTATAATGTTAGGTGGAGTTACAGTGAATATAGTTCTAGGATTTGCTATCTATATGATGGTTGCTTTTGTATGGGGAAAAGAAATTCTTACAAATGAAGATCTTCCCGGCGGATATGAGGTTAATGAAATCATGAAACCTTATGGTTTTCAGGATGGGGATAAAATCCTAGAAATTGATGGCCAACCTTTAGAAGATATAAATGAGATTGGTAAATATTTATTTCTAAGAAATGTTTCTGAAGTTAAAGTTCAGCATACTAATGGAGCATTTGAAAATTTAGAAATTCCTGAGAATATTGGAACTATAATGATGGATAGCTTGATAATGACTCCATTTACCCTGCTTGTTCCGGCTGTTATTGGCTCTGTAGAACCTGGCTCACCAGCTAACCAAGCGGATTTAAATTTAAATGATAAAATCATATCAGTTAATGGTGAAGAAATAGTTAAATGGCAAGACTTCACAAAAATAATCAAGGAAAATAATTTTAGTGAAATAAATTTAGAAATCGATAGAGATGGGTATTTATTAAATAAAACAGTGCAATTAAAAGATAATAATACAATCGGAGTAACTGTTTTAATTCCTAAAATTTCAACTACAAAACTAAACTTTACACTTTTAGAAAGTATTTCAAGAGGATATGATAAAGCTTATTGGACTTTAAAAGATTATGTTACTCAATTTAAATACGTGTTTACTATAAAAGGAGCCTCACAGCTTGGTGGATTTGGAGCAATCGCAGGTATTTTCCCAGCAAGTTGGGACTGGCAAGGTTTTTGGGAAACTACTGCCTTACTTTCTATAATTTTAGCTTTTATGAATGTTCTTCCAATTCCAGCTTTAGATGGAGGACATGTAATGTTTTTACTTTATGAAGTTGTTTCAGGGCGAAAGCCAAACGATAAGTTTATGGAATATGCTCAAATTACAGGCTTTATGTTATTAATGGCATTAGTACTTTTCGCAAATGGGAATGATCTTTATAAATGGATTTTTAATTAATTTCTTTTTAATTAATTTGAACACAATGAAATATAATTTATATTTGCCCTCGATTTAAAACAAATTCCTCCTTAGCTCAGTTGGTTAGAGCATCTGACTGTTAATCAGAGGGTCCAAGGTTCGAGTCCTTGAGGGGGAGCAACAGAGGGCCAGAGGGAAATTAAGTTTTCCCTTTTTTTTTTCTCAAACACACTACAAACACACTCAAAGCCGATTTAAGTACTATTTAGGGTCTTTTGGATTTATGTATTTTGACTTTAATTGTTTAAGTCTAGTAGCATCCCAAATGTCATAAAAGAAATGAATTT